>Ga0123357_10002020_pt1 | contig 22239 bp, 24 predicted proteins | sample TergutEmb28metaG_FD_89873 | JGI IMG/M metagenome (GOLD analysis project Ga0123357, IMG submission 89873) | Embiratermes neotenicus P4 segment gut microbial communities from Petit-Saut dam, French Guiana - Emb289 P4 | ecosystem: Host-associated > Arthropoda: Insects > Digestive system > Gut ... | reverse complement strand
CCACTTACCCTCAACACGGAACGTTCACAAACGTGGCAAAACGCAAAATGTAGTGAAGACTTTTGATACTCGACACTTGAAAACACGCCTTTTTCTTTTTCAACTGGCGAACTTGGAGTAAAATTTGCTTCGAATTTCGAGTTTCGAACTTCGAATTTTTCTTAAACGCCTTCCAGTGGCGGCGGCGGGGGCAGCGCTTGGCGCGTGTCCTGGACCTTGATGATCACGAAGGTCACGTCGTCGTTGATCGGGGCGGAGCCGCGGAATTGTTTGAGGGCTTCGAGAATGGCGTTTTTGATTTCGTCGGCGGAGCCGTCGGCGGAGGCGGCGATGACCTGCTTCAGGCGCTCTTTGCCGAATTTTTCGTCGGATTCCGAGAACATTTCCCACACACCGTCGGAGCCCATGAAGACGATTTGGTGGATGGGGATGGGGCCGAAGTGGTAGTTGCCGTACTCGGTGTTTTGGATGACACCCAGTGGAATGTCTCCGCCGAGGGGGTCCTGGAAGACGCGGTCGATGGCGTCGAAGATGATCGGCGGCAGGTGTCCGGCACTGGCCCAGGTGCAGCCGGAGCCGAGCATGTCGAAGGAGGCTAGACACATGGTCATAAATCGATTACCGCCGGTATCCTGAAACAGCAGGGAATTGAGGTGTGTGAGAATGGCGCCCGGCGCGCTGACGGTGGCGATGCTGCTGCGGAGGATGCCGCGGGCGCTGGCCATGAGCAGGGCGGAGGCGAGGCCGTGGCCCATGACGTCGCCGATCGCCACGATGAATCGCCTCGGGTGCGGACGATCGATGACGATGTAGTCGTAGTAATCGCCGCCGGTTTCGTCGCAATAAGCGCAGTAGCCGGCGATGTCGAAACCGGGGATGTTCGGCGGTTTGTTCGGCAGCAGCCGCCGTTGGATTTCCATCGCAAGGTCAAGCGAGGATCTGACACGCATCCAGTCGCGGAGATTTCGCAGCATCGCTCGCAGTGCGAGAGTGAGCAGCTTGAACTCGTGAAGTTTTCCCAGATCGAAAGGCGCGTCCAGGTCGCCGGTGCCGATGCGGATGGAGGCGTGGACCAGTGAGGTCAGCGGCGCGCTGATTTGCCGGGCCAGTTGCAGGGCCGCCGCTCCGCCAACGAGCAATGACGCCAAAGCGATGAAAATCGGCACACGGCTGAACTCCCATGGTGACGGCGCAAAATCCGACACCGGCGCCATCGTGGCAACGTATTCCATCGGCCCGGATTCCAGGTCCATCGACACGATGCATCCGACGTAAGGCCCGCTGCCCCCCCCCTTTTTGGAGAAACGAATGATTCTCGAATCCTCATCGACCGACGGAAGCTTCGACCTCTCCAACCCGGAAAAAAACGCGTGAACGACCGGATCCGTCGCATTCTTCAGCGTCACCAGATCGCCCAGTTCCCTGGAATCCAGCGACGGCGTCGCAGCCACCACCGGCCAATCCGAATGCGCCAGCAACACCAAATCAGGCGTAAACATCATAATTTGTGAATGTGGCGTATTGACCGCCTCACGGGCATAAGCGGACAGACGGTTCAGATCGTAATCAACAGAAAGCACGCCGCACAAACGCTCTCCGTCGTGCACGGCCAGCGAACAACTGATGCCGGGAATGCCACGGTCGTAAAAGATGTAAGGCGAGGACCACACGACGTCGGTGCAGTTCGCGGCATTGGTGTAAAACGGGCGTGTGCGGGGGTCGTAGCCGGAGTCTTCGGATTCGCGCAAGATTTTTTTCTGGAATGGGGGGGGGCTGCCGTCGGAAATTTGATATTCGATCACATGTGTTTTTCCGTCGATGATGCGGCTTTGGCTGGTGCAGACATTGCCATGGAAAGAGCGGAAGGCGCCGGTGAAGGTCCCGTCCTGGCCGCTGTAGCTGATCCAGGCGACGTTGGGATGGGCTCGCAGCATTCCGAGCAACTGGTCAACAAGAACATCGGAGTTGTCGATTTCGAGTCCGTGCCCGACCAAACCGGCGATGCCGCGGATGAGACTCACCGCATGACGGCTCTCCATGGCCGTGTACCGGGCGGCATGTGCCGTGGCGTTGGAAACCAGCCGCTCCCCCAGTTCCGCGGAACGATGGCGGGCATTGAAATAGCTGGCGATGGTGACCGCCGTGCACGCAAAAAAGAGCGGAAGCGATACAGCCAGCGTCAGCAGCGTACGAAATCGCAAAGAGCACCCCCGGGATAGTAATTAGTTAATTAGTAATTTAGTTAATTACCCAATTACTTAATTACTCATTACTCAAGTCAGCAATTCAAACTTCCTCACATTCGAGCGGTAATATCCTTTTTCCTGGCCGCTGGGACCCCAACTGCCGGAAAACTGGATGTAACCGGAACGATGATCCGGCGACATCCATTTTAGCGGCACTCTCGGACAATACGGCGTAAAATCCTTGCCCTCCCAAAGCTCTTCGAAATGCACCAGCGAAAACGGCCCCCAAGGCTCCGGCGACTCCAAAATCAGCAGATCCGTCCCCTGATCGGGATCAAAATCCCCCCGCAAATGCCAGCTCAGGAACAAATACCGCTTGATTCCCGCCAGATACACCATTTCAGGCAGACCGATATACCGATGTATTGACAGGATAGGGATTGCATGGTCAAGGCAGGCGTTCCATGCCGGATTACCATCTTTATCAAACGCACATACATATTCCCAATAATTGGCCTCCGTGATATGCCGCTGTGGAACGCGGCCGAGACGTACGTTGCTGCCGTTATCCCACTGATCGCTGGAAACGGCGTAGACGAACTCGTCCCTGGCATTTTCGTTGTTTTTCCCAAAGTTGATGAAAGCCGGTCCGCCGAACCGCGAGCCGGGAAACATAGGCTTGTCGATGGCCTTGATGGATGGATACCACAACTTAAAACGCGGATTGGCAAAAACGATGTGCGCATCGCTGCCAGGCTGAGATTTCACGCTATGCGGCGGCCGACCTCCACACAAAAAATTCTGAAACGCCAAATACAACATACCGTCCACGCAAATCATCCCCGACGGCTTGGGCCCGGCCCCGCCCCAGCCCAGATAATCGTTCATCTGGCTGACCTTGGTAATTTTGTGATCCTCCGGCCCGCCCGAAAACTTCTCCACATCCAACCCACTCAAGCTTTCCCCCCAAAGCGGATCGCCGGCCGAGGTATAAATCTCATCGTCCTCCGCCCAGGTCATGGGATAGGTGTCGCCCTTGATTTCCTTTTCCGGATAGCCAATCCGTGCACCCAGCCACCTGAAGCCCTTGATCACTTTGCTCGGAGCGATTCCGTGAAAGTTCATGCGATGACCTTCTCTTCTGTTTTTGAGTTTCGAGTTTCAATCGCCTTGAAACTTGAAACTTGAAACTCTTTTAATTTTGCGGCGGCGTCGGGAAGCCGGGGATGCCTGGAGCGTTGCCGTAGTTGGGCGGCGGTTCCCGGCCCGGAGGGGAACCGGGAGGATTCCCGGGAGAGAAAGGTGGCGGCGGCATCTGTTGCTGACGCTGACGGTGATATTTCTCCAGCACGTTCGAGAGCGTATCGATGAGCGGCGGAACTCGCGGAGCGGCCAGGTACACACGCGAAGAAACCACCGCGTGCGGCATAAACGTGGTAATAAAATCAATGGCAAACTCAGCAGGCGTATGTCCCACCAGACACGCATTGGCATAAACGCCGGGCAATTGCTCGTCCGGAATCTTCAACTCGTCGTAAATCTCCTGCGGCGTACGCGGCTGAGCTTCCGGATTCTTCGGCAGCGCCGGCGGCTGACCGAAGGAGGCCGTGTAACGGGAAAGATTTTCACGCAACACCGCCAGGAACTGCTCCGCGACCACAGGTGTCATCACAACCCGCGAAGCGAGATGTGCAGGCCGGGCGATGATCTGGAGAAAATCGATCACCACCTCATTCGGGCCGACGAAAGACATAAATCCCGTGGCAACAATGCCCTTGGCGACCTTTTCCGGAATACGCGCGGAAATGTGCCTGGGTTCCTGGGGATGCGGCAACTGGGGATTCAACGGCTGAGTCATATGTGCCTCGGCGAACGGTCAATACACCCGTCACAATACAGCGAAATCCGCCAAAATGCACGAGCAACGCCAATCGCCCTACGTCATGCATGACACCTTCAGGCGGCCATCTGACGCGAATTCGTGAAATTCATGAAATTCGTGGAGGGGAGAGATCTCTCCACGAATTTTACGACTTTCACGAATTTTACGCATTTTATGAGTCAGGTGGCCGCCTGTGATGCTCATCGTCCCGCCAGGATCGCCGCGCCTAGCGCTCCGGTAATCTGCGGCTGCGGTGACATGGCGACCGTCTTGCCCAGCGCCTTTGCCAATGCTTCTCGCATGCCGGGGATCATCGCGACTCCGCCGGTGAATACGATGGGTTCGTCCAGCCGGCCGCCGGCCATCGCGGCCACCCGCGTGGCGATGGCGTGCTGCACGCCAGCGACGATGTCCTCACGCGCGACGCCGGAGGCCAGGAGGCCGATGATTTCGGTTTCGGCGAAAACGACGCAGGTGGAGGAAATGATCGCCGGTGATGTCGATCGCTCGGCCAGTTTGCCGAGCTGATTCAGCGTCGTATCGAGCCGCGATGCGACCATTTCCAGGAACCGGCCGGTGCCCGCCGCGCAACGATCATTCATTGCAAAATCCCGTACTCCCCCCCCATTTCCCACACCCGTATCCAACCGCAGCAGTTTGGAATCCTGTCCGCCGATTTCGATCACCGTCATCGCCGCCGGACACAGGTGGCGTACGCCTGCCGCGTGGCAGGTGATCTCCGTGATCGTCGCATCCGCCGCCTTGATCAGGTTCCGCGCATAGCCCGTCGCGATCACTCGCTTCACATCCGATCTCGCCACATTTGCTTGCGCAAGCAGCTCTTGATACGTTTTTTCCGCCAGAGCATTGTGGTCCACCACCTGGTCGCGTACGGCGGATGCGAGCACCCCCCTTCCCCCTCCCCCTCTTCCTGCCGCATGGTCAAACAACACGACCTTCAGCGCCCGCGAACCGCCATCAATGCCCGCACAAATCATGCTCGTTTCCGCCTTACTGTTTCCATCAGCGCCTCGAGCCGCGTCCGCAATCCCGCGCGAACGCCGTCGCTCACCGGCGGCACCTCAATCTCCAACACCGACAGCCCCGCCTCCCGCGAGACCACCTCCCGAATCACCGTCCCTTCTGTCGCACAATGACTCGCTCCCGGAATCCGCGAAACAATCACCGCCTGCGCACCGAACAACTTAGCATCCCGTACAATCCGCCTCGCTCTCTCCCCTGCCGGTCCGACCATCGGATCTGCCAAAGCCATACGTGCCAATGCCTCCATAGGTAGGACATCCGTCGGAATCGCATCGAGCGCGTGGCAGAACATGAAATCCGATCCGCACAGCCGTCCGCCGCACTCTTCAAGCAGATTCATCACTCGCAAGTCCGCCACCGGATTCACCCAGAATACCCGCACCGCATCCGCCGGCAAACACCCTTCCCCCATTTCAATCCGCACTTGCACCTCATCCACCAACTCCGCGAGCACCGCCAGCGTCTCCCCCCGGTCCGAACAGTAATGAATCGCCAGCATTTCCGCGATCAGCATCTCCAACGCCGGCAGCGGTGCCTTTGGGGCAGTGAAAACCAGTTGTCGTAATTGGTTTAATTTTTCACGGACCTTGTTCGCCTGGGCAATCGCTTCGCGCAAACGTTCGTTTGTCAGTTCGTATCCTGTCACTTCCGCCAATTTCTCCGCAATTCGCCGCAGTTCTGATGTCACGAACATCACGTCCTCCTCCTCTCTCGCTCCTTGCCGCGACGGTATCTCCCACCAGTGAATCGCATGTCTCCGCGATTCCAACCGCTGCGCGATGGCCGAAAAATCATCGCACGTCGCGCCGACCGAGCAGACCAGCAGATCCGGCGGCGGAAAATGCTGGTTCGTCTCAAACGCCCCAAGCATCGCCCTCACCGGACAGAACGTCTCATCGATTCCCATCGCATCCGCGATCGCCAGGTCCCGCGTCGATTGCCGCATGACGCACGGAATCCACCATGTCCCGTCGGGATAAAACGCCACCGTCTCCGGCAGCGCATAAGCCAGGATCGGCACCGTGCCTAAATCCTTCATCGTTGCAATGATTTTTTTGCCGGCTCGCTTGGCCGCGAAGAGCCGCTCCGTTTCCGAGAGCAGGAAATTCCACAGCCGCAGTGCCGCCGCCGAATTGTCGAATCGCAATTGCTCCAACCGATAATCCCCCGCCGCGAAATGCCGTTGCAACGGCCCGCCGTAACTCGCCTCCCGCAGCCCCGCTTCGCGCAACGACCGATACCGCCCCTCCCATTGACGTAGCGAAATTTGTGCAGGGATGTGGGAAGTGTCTTTCATCGCGCCATATCCAACAAAGCATCAATCCGCGTCTGAATCCGTTGCAGATCGCGATCATCCTGCCCCAAATCAATCTCCACCATCGGCACCCCCAGCGACTCTTTCAATCGCCCCACCTGCGCATGCCACAGGTCGCACCACACGCAGCGGATCAGCAGCACTCCCTGCACACGCCGCCGCTCAATCTCGCGCCGCAGATACTCCTGCATCAGCGTATCCGGCCGGCGAAACACATCCGGAATACTTCTGAAATACGCCCGCACCAGTTCGCGCAGCGGATCTTCTCGCACCGCCGCCTCCTGATAAACCGCCGGCAAACAGCGTTCCCCGGTCTCACTCGCATCGAGTACAACCTCACCGCCATGTTTTCGGATATGCTGTAATATCCATCCATCTTGCTGCCGTAGCGGTCCGCCAACGAGAGCCACTCGCATCCCAATGCAAGCGATCTGAGCCGCGACCGTAAGGGAGCGACCGTGCGACAACTCGGAAGCGGTGCCGGTCGCTCCCTTACGGTCGCGGCTCAGATCACCGCGCCGCAGGTCGTACGCCAACATCGCCTCCACCAACCGCTCATGCGAAGGCTTCTCTCCGCCCAGTTCCACCAGGAAGCGTGACAACCGCCGTAACTCCGCCGCGTAAAACTCTTGCGCCGCCGCCGTCTGCCACGTCGCCGGCACATGCATCAACAATGTCGGCAGCCTCCCCTCTCTCCCCCCCATCGCGAACTCCGCCATCCGACGCATCTGATCACAGGTGCTCGCAAAAATCACCGCCGTTGCTCCGCTACCCATCACTTCCATCAGGAAATCATGAGCAAAGGGGCATACGCCCGCTGCCGCTGGGTGCCACGGGTCCGGGACGATCTCGGTCCCAGACCCATGCTCGGGGGGAGCGGCACGGGCCTGCGAACCGCGCAGACCCGCGCCACCCGGTACCACACGCCACGGCTCAAACCCGTGCGCCGCGATCCATTCCGCCGGCACGAACGGCGAAAAATAGGCCACCGTCCCAACCGCCATCCGGCACACCTTCCTTGCTACAAAAATACCTTGCATAACTTACTTAAAGAGTCTTAGAAACTGAAGACCACATCCGCGCCGAAGGTGAGTTGATCTCTGAAGAAACGGGTATTACTCCCATCGCCAGAGACCACCGGATAGAGGTTGGTTTCAGCGTAGCTGTAGCGGACTTCCGGGCGAATGATGAGATTCTTGCCGATCGGGTCCTTGGGGAATGGCTTCACGGTCACGCCAAGGGTGAAATCCCAGACGTTGAAGGCATTGGCGGTGACAAAGTTGTGGAGGAATCCCAAGCGAGCGTTAGCCGTCACGTAGTCGTTGATGGTGTACGAGCCGTAGGCGTAGGAGCCCCAGACATCGCCGTAGGCGTGGGTGAAGCCAGCGAGCCTGTCGCCTTGGATGCCGCCGTCATAGACGTAGGTGATTTCGAGGCCGAGCTTGAGCGGGTCAGTGGGCTGCCAGGACAGAATGCTATCAATAGCGGTGCGATAGTGACTGGAATCGAAATTATTTTCCGGTCCGCTGGCGAAGTTCAGGACGGCCGACCACTGTTTGTTGGGGGTGTAGGCGATCCGACCGACGACGTCGATCGAGGAGCCGTTGTTGTCCTGGAGGCACTGATCCCATCCGCGGGTGAAGCCCAGGGCTATGAGCCACTGATCGTTGACCGGATAGAAGCCGACGAGACCGGTCAAAGTCGATGGCATGGCCGCGAAGAGATAACTATGGCTGTAAAAAGCGTTGCCGCGGGGGTCGATGGTTTCAACGCCCATGAAGTTGACCTGCTTGCCCGCGCGGAGCTTCAGGCCGTTACCGACCGGCACGTTGACATCGATGTACGCCTGAACGATATCGGGCTGGTACTGGGGATTGAAACGATCGTCTGCGCCATTGAACCCGAGGCCCAGGCCGTTGGCGTGGATGGCGTTGGAATCGGTGCCGTACATGATCTCGACCATGCCGCCGACGTCCCACTTATCGGGCGAAAAATTGACTTGGCGTTCGAAACAAAGGGCGACCTGGTTGAGCATGAGGTGGTTACGGTCCCCACCGCCGCTGAAGGAGCCGTCCCTGGCGTTGTATTCGTGGTTGAAGGGACCAGGAGTAATGAAGGTGCCTTTGTGGTGACGGGCGTCGAAGGTGTAACCAGTTTCGAGCCAGCCGTAGATGTTGATATCGGCTTTTCTGAGTGGATCGCCCACGCCGATCTTATCCAAGCCTTGCATCAGCAGCCCGCTGGGACCGCTGTCCGCAGCGACAGCGTCTGCCGTTACGGTCGTGAGAGAAAGTGGGCCTTGCGATTGAGTGTTGTCCGCCAAAACGAAGCCGGCGTTTGCCAGGATACCCGCGACCACCGCGAGAATAGCGTCCTTCCGATAGAACATGATAATTCCTTAACAAAGCATTTACGTAAAAACATGCGATCAAAAGACCGCGTATCACATTTTGAAAAACATCAAGATAGAAATTTTCAAGATCAACACGGGCAGGGCGAATGGCAAGGGTGGGCAAATGCGCTTGCCATCACCCCACCATCACCGACATTCCTCACGCCTTCCGTGCTACAAAAATGCCCTGCACGATCTTCTTGGCATGCGCCAACTGCTGTATGAAAACCATTTCACCGGCCAGAGCCGCCATCACGTTCTGATCGAATCCGATGATCTTGAGTGCATCATACGTCAATTGCATATTCAGCATGTTCAAATACAAGTCGATGCATCCGGCATATCGGCCCGTATCCTCCGCGACGAGCACTTCGCAGCCGTTCTTCCGCAGCAGTCCGCTGTAATCCGAAATGTCCGCGAAGCTCGGAAATTTCATGAACCGCAGGAAACGCTCCGTTTCCGCCGCCGTCAACTTCCCTGGCCCTTCCACCCAGTCCGTGAATGCGATCGCCCCGCCCGGCTTCACCAGGCGAGCCGCTTCGGCGATCAATTTTTCCTTATCCGCCACGTAGCACCATGCATCTTCGCCCCACACGAAATCCGCCGCCGCCGCGGCAAGACCGGTGCTCGTCGCCTGCTCTAAGACGAAGTCGATCCGCGAATCAAGCCCTTCCATTTTGCAGATTTTTTTGCCCTGTTCCACCATGTGCGGCGTTGCGTCCACGCCGGTCATGTGCGCGACATTGCAGAACCGCGTCAGGAATCGCATTCCGGCGCCGGTGCAACTGCACAAATCCACACCCCGCCATCCCGCCTTGATATTCGCCCGTTTCGCCAAGTCCATGGAAGAAGTCAGACCACCGATGTGAATCTGCTCCCCCATAATCAATTTCCACAAGTTTCCTTCCGCCCCCGAATACACGGCCTGCACGTCGGCCAGTGAAATGCTCGACAACGTTTTCATTGAAATATCCTTTTGAAAAATACAGTGACTTTTACTTGCGCCAAAAAACAAAGCCGCGGACGACACATGAACGTCGCCCGCAGCTTCTTAAGTCGGCTCAAAGTCTACTGTATTTTCAGCGGCACAGTCGCAGAAAGTTCGCCAAAATCAACCAACCGAACCTTCAGCATCACCGTGACTTCTTTGGCCTTCTTGAGGTCGACGTCACCTGGTACTCCACCGGAGTACTCGCACGGGCCTCCTCAGCCAAACGCCATCTTCCCAAGCAGTACCATCTTGCCGTCAACCGTGAGATACACCTCCGGCGGATTCTTCTGGTCGTAATCGACCTGCTCATAGGTTTCGCCCGCCTGACCCTTCATTTTCAGCGTCTCGGGCTTAATGTTGACTTTGCCACCGACCCATCCCGCCTGGAATTCCAACGCCTTGGGACCGCTCAGAACGAGCTTCTGTTTTGCACCCACCTCCAACTTCAACGGCGGCATCCCCTCACCCGAAATGATCAGCAGCGAGTTCGACTCGCTCAACACCGCGCCCATCACCGTATAACTGCCCGGAATAACCGAAGCCGATTCGCCCGCCTTGACCGTCGCATTGAGGCCAGCATCAGAGGATGTCAAAACAATCTGTCCTGAGTATTTTTGCGGAGCGCTGACTTCGACGTTCGCCGTGGCGCCGGCATATGGAAGAACCGTCAGTTCGCTGCCATCCCTGGCAACTTTCTGGATCTCGAAAATCCCACCGGGCGTGCTGATGTATTTCGAAAAGGGCTGAACCAGATGGTACCTGTTAAAACGAAAACCCTCGATACTTTCCGGGAGACCGATGGCGATATTGTCTTCGCCAGGGGTGTAAAAACCGTCGAAGCAATAACCATTAGGACCCGGAAAGTTGGAGTCGATCAAGGCGATGGGGGTTTCCGTTTTGCCAATCTTACCGGTCTGGGCGGTGGCAGATTGGATTTGGCAACCCACGACACTGCTCTTGTCGGCGGCATCGGTGATGCAATGGTAGGCATAACCCGTCAGAAAATACTTGCGACCCTTGTCGAGCGTAAGCTCCAATGGCTTGCCTCTCGATTCGGGGAACGTCAGTTCCTGCGTCGGCGTCTTGATGATCAACTTGTAGGACAGTTTGCCGTCCCTCCCTCCCTTAGCCCCCCCTTCAATCTTGGCTAACACCTCGGCTCGCACCGTACATTCGACCCCGCCCAGCACGAGTGTTTTCGTAGGATGCTCCTCTGACAGGCTAAACAACTGCATATTCACAGAGGCAAACGGCGGCAATAAGTAGTCGACTTTGTCGGGGATCGCAGTGGGAACCAGCGGCACCTTGATCGGCTCAGCCGCCCACAACGGCGCGGCGACAGCCATCACTAAACCAAGCAAAACTGTTCGCTTGACGTATGACATCAAGAATCTTCCGCCGTGTGTACCTCGCATGTCACGGCATTAGCGCCTATCGACTGGCTTTTGTCAAGCATGTGAGCCGTCGATTGATAACCTACGCCACTTCCATCATCGGATGCGTCCGAGGCGTCGGCAACGGTTTGCCGATGGCTTCGAAATGGGCGATGACTTCTTCCACCACCCGCCGCAGTTCACGATACAACTTGACCGGATCATCGCCATGAATGCCGGTGATCAGGTCAGGACACTTGCCGACATACACGTGATCTTCTTCGCTCCACTCCACCCACTTATGATACCGGTCAGCGATTTTCATTTGCTCACCTCATCAATGGTCTGACGCACGTGACGCTCCTGGTAGTGCTTGGCATCGTCGCCGTCCTGCCCACTTATTGTAACAGCACCCGGGAAACGCGGATGCGTGAATTTTCGATGCGGCCCCTTTCCACCGCCGGGAACAATCTGAAAACCGGCGTGGCGCAGATCCTGGAGAAGTTGCCGGACTTTACGAGGCATCACGGTATGTTAGCCCGTTTCAGCAGTCCTGCAAGGCTGGCAAATCCGTCGGTCTCGCGCCAAAGATCGACGGATGGAAAACGAGATTGCGTTATCATCCTCGCACTCTTACGATTGCGGCTCTGATGGTTTTTTACGCAAAGGAATGCCGTGCAACGTCCTCCCGACAAACAGCTTCTGGAAAAGATATTTCCGCTTCTCGACAGTGCGAATATCACTGCCGACCGTGAACTTGCCGCCGATATGCTTTTGGCTGTTTTGAAGCTTGCTCATGACGAGCCCGGCCGCGGCGAAATGAAACTCATGGACCGTTCCATCAAGGAACTTCGATACGCCTTCAAAATTTTCAAACGCTACCGTCAACGCCGCAAGGTTTCGGTCTTCGGATCCGCTCGCACCGAAACCACTCACCCCAACTACCTCCTCGCGCAGCACTTTGGCAAACTCCTCGCCGACGCCGGATTCATGGTCATCACCGGTGCCGGCGGCGGCATCATGGCCGCGGGACACGAAGGGGCCGGAAAAACCGAGTCCTTCGGCGTCGCCATCAAACTCCCCTTCGAACAAAAAACCAACTCCGTCATCGAAGGCGACGAAAAGCTCCTCCATTTCCGCTACTTCTTCTCCCGCAAACTCGTCTTCGTCAAGGAAACCCACGCGATCGCCCTTTTCCCCGGCGGCTTCGGCACCCACGACGAAGGCTTCGAAGTCCTCACGCTCGTCCAGACCGGCCGATGCGATCCACTCCCGATCGTCCTCCTCGAAGAGCCCGGCGGCACCTACTGGCAATCCTGGGACCACTTCATCAAAACCGAACTCCTCGCCGCCCAACTCATCTCGCCCGAAGACCTGCATCTCTACTACATCACGCACGACGCCGCCGACGCAGTCCGGCACATCCAGACTTTCTACCGGAATTATCATTCCTGCCGTTACCTCAAGGAGGAACTCATCCTCCGCGTCAAACACGCCCCCACGCCTGCCGAGCTCGAAAAAATCAACGCCGACTTCGGCTTCATCTGCACAGAAGGCCAAATCGAATCCCGCTCCCCCCCTCTCACCCGCAACCTCAACGAAGAAACGCTCGTTCCCAACTACTCTCGCATCGTGCTGAAATTCGATCGCCGTTCGCTGGGCCACCTCCGCCTGCTCATCGACCGCCTCAACACGCTCCCCAGCCTCCCGCCGATCGATCACGAAACCAAGGCCTTAGCCGACACGCACGCCGCCAGTTCCGATCGCAACCTCTCTGAAATCGCCGAGGAAGAATCCGTTCGCCTCGTCGAACCATAAATAAATTGATACCGCGACCGTAAAGGATCGCTAATGTTTCCTCCATCTGTCATTGCCGAACTGGCCCAGCAAGATCGCTTCTCCAACAATGAATCGCGGAAAGCTTTGTTGAGTCCGTTAGGTCAAATTATCCAATTTGCCCCCCCCCCCCAAGTTAACACAGGCAAATCAAATCTACATAGGACGCGTGTAAGCGGCGCAGGCATTTTGCCATGTTTTGCCGTGGTCGCAAGCATCTTTACTCCGGCGAAGCCGAGCCACCCTCGCATTCGCAGGCAGGATGCTTGCGCGACTCTTCAAATAAAGAGGTCAGTGTAGCACGATGACGCAACATTTATCGTCGGCGGCAGCGTATTCCGCGCCTGGGAAAAAACAGCGACTGGAGGCCTTGGACGCGGCACGGTTGCTGGCCGCTCTGGGAATCATTTGGCTCCATACGCTGCCAATCAATCCGCGATTTGGCGCTCTGTCCAACCTCGGCCGAATTGCCGTCCCCTTCTTTGTCATCGCGGCGGTTATGCTGGTGGCCGAAGGCCTGCGACGCCATCCCGCTCGCTCCTTCCTCGACTATGCAGGCTCACGATTCACGCGAATCTACGTTCCTTTCCTGATATGGACAGCCATTTATATCTTATTGCGAGATCTGAAATCCTGGCTGCGGCCGGGAAATCCGACTGTTAACCTCAACCCCGGTCTGCTGTTGATCGGCTCGGCGCATCACTTGTGGTTCTTGCCGTTCATCTGCATCGCCACTGCGTTCGCTTTTATCACGATACGCCTCTCATTTCGTCTCAGACGCTGGGGATATCTCTTGGCAGCCACCTGGATGCTGGTTGGCATAACGCTGACATGCATCTCTTCACCACTGACCCCCAAGGGCGACTTAAACAGTTTCCGTTGGCAGGCAGGCTATTCTTTCAATTTAACATGGGACACGCTGCCGGTGTTCTGCTGGGGCCTGGCGCTGGCGCCGGCCTGGCCAACCCTGCGAAACTGGCTCGGCCGGCACACCGCGGCATTTTGGATACTGTGCCTCGGAATCGCCGCTTACGCCTGCATGATCATCTTCATGGGACGCAGCACTTGGCTGGAAAATATCGCTGGCACCTTGTTGCTCCTGTGCGCCTTCACTCCCTGGCCCGCGCCGCTGATCAAAAGCCTCGCATGGGGCGGACGATACGCCTATGGCATCTATCTCGTCCACGTTGCGAGCATCCTGGGTTTGGAAACCCTGTTGGTGCGAAACCGTACCCAGTTATCGCTGGGGTTGACACTGATCATCTTCGTGCTGGGCACCTTGATCAGCATCGCCGCGGCAGGCCTGCTGACACGCTTCAAATTCACACGCTGGATGATGCCGGCCTGATGCCCACCATCTCTTCCATCATCCCCATCCGCACCTGCTCCAGTTCCATCACACGGATGTCCGCTCCCACCGCGCCTGCTCCGATTCCCACACATTTCATCCCCGCCGCCCGCGCCCCAGTCACCCCCGCCTCCGCATCCTCAATCACCACGCAATGCTCCGCCCGCACCTGCATCTTCCTCGCTGCCCGCAAAAAACCTTCCCGCTTCCCTGCACATTCCGAACCGTCCACGATCGCATCAAACCAACTGACAATCCCCAGCAACCTCAGCACCAGCCGCGCATTGCAGCTTGCCGACACCAGCCCTAATCGCACACCGCACGCTCGCAGACTCTCCGCCAACTCTTTCGCACCCTTCGCCAAATCCCCCGGCCCCAATTCCTTCACCAACTCCAGGTAATACCCGTTCTTCCGCTCCGCCAGCAGTCGTTTTTCTTCGATCCCAAAGAACCGCTCATGTTCTCCCAGCAGCATTTCCAAACACACCATCCGCCCAACTCCGCGAAACCCATGATTGATCCGCTCGTTAAACCCTACTCCCAACTCTTCCGCCAACCGCTTCCACGCCAGAAAGTGAAACCTTGCCGTATCCACCAGCACGCCATCCAGATCAAAGAGCACGCCTGCCAAGCCTCCCCCCAAACCATGCATTGCCATGCGGGGCTCCCGAGTTTTGTTCGCCGGAGACCGCCGTCGCCCAAACGCGATTGCCCGACCTCTCACCCATCCCCCACCACTCCAAGGAGCCCCGCATGGCAATGCGGGGCTTGGAGGGGGGCTCGGCTCACAAAGACCACCCCCCGATTTGACTTTCTCTCTATTCAGTGGCATAGTATCCACAGATATGATAAGTGCCCGGCCATCTTCATCCTCCTCCTATCGGCCAAACCGCTATTGGCGGTATTTCTTTTTTACCACCCACTACTAACGAGGCGGGCCAAGACTCCTAATACGCTTATTCGCAACCATTAAAAAGCCTTGACCCGCCGACGCGAATCAAGGCTTTTTTGTTGCCTATTTAAAACTCAAAACTCAAAACCCGGAACGAAAGGAACTCCCATGGCACTCGACACTCTCGTGAATCAAACCCTCGCCCAAGCCACCGCCACGCTGACTCTTGCCCACTCCATCCGCCGCACTCTCCAGGACCCGGAGCGGCTTTGGCGACACTGACTTTCACAATCTCCCAATTCACAATCACCAGATCACCCAATTAAAAAGGAACTTCCCATGATCGTCGTTATGCAAGAAGACGCTACCGACTCCCAGATCAAGCATGTGTCGCATCTGATCCGCGAGCTCGGCCTGCGAGAGCACATCATCAAAGGCACCGAGCGTACCGTCATCGCCGCCCTTGGCGACGACCGCGCTAAAAACAAGGAAAACATCGAACACGCACCCGGCGTCGAAAAGGTCATGCCCGTCCTGGCCAAGTACAAAATGGCCTCACGCGAAGTCAAAAAAGAACGCACCGTCATTCCCCTGGGTGGAACCCTGGGCGCCGTCGTCGGCGGTAAAAAGAACTGCATCATCGCCGGCCCCTGCTCCGTCGAATCCCGCGACCAACTCCTCCAATGCGCCCAGGAAGTCAAAGAAGCCGGCGCCACCGCCCTCCGCGGCGGCGCCTTCAAACCTCGCACCTCCCCCTACGACTTCCAAGGCCTCGGCGAAGCAGGCCTCAAAATCCTCGCCGAAGCACGCGAAAAAACCGGCCTCGCCATCGTCACCGAAGTCATGGCCGTCGACCAGGTCTCTCTCGTCAACCAATACGCCGACGTCCTTCAGGTCGGCGCCCGCAACATGCAAAACTACAACCTCCTCATGGCCGTGGGCGATCAGAAAAAACCCGTCCTCCTCAAACGCGGCCTCTCCGCCACCCTCGAAGAATTCCTCCTCGCTGCCGAATACATCATCTCCCGCGGAAACTCGAACGTCATCCTCTGCGAACGCGGCATTCGTACCTTCGAAACCTACTGCCGCAACACCCTCCCCCTCGCGATCGTCCCCGAAATCCACCGTATCAGTCACCTCCCCATCATCATCGACCCCAGCCAAGGCACTGGCCACGCGCACCTGGTCCCCGACATGTGCAAAGCCGCCATTGCCGCCGGCGCTGATGGGCTGATCATCGAAACCCACGACGATCCCGAACACGCTCTGACCGACGGCGCCCAATCTATCACCCCCAAGACGTTGCAGGAGATCATGCCGACGATGAAACGAATTGCCGTCGCCGTGGACCGCGAGATATAACCGTGGCATCGGCGTCCCGCCGATGTTCCGTCTACTGGCTGCAGGGAAGATATCTGGTGATGAAGAAGAGCTTCGACGCTATTTGGAGGAGAAGGGCTGGGAACTCTGGGGACTTGCTGACATATACGAAAGACTTGACGCTTTGGCTGACGAAGAAGCCGGTTATGAGAATAGCGTCGTCTCAATCGTGGCAAAATTGATTCTTCACTATCTGTCTCGAATTGCTTAAGAACGAAAAAACTCACCATTCTCAAGCGAAAGCCGGTTCTTCGTCGTAAACCAACGCCTCCAGCGGAATATTCAGAGCACAATGCAGATTGCGAATCATACGAAGCGTCAAGGTGCGCTTCCCATTCAATATCTCCGACACCCGCGATTTCGGGCCGATGAAAGGAACCAGGTCCGTTGGTGTCAACCCCTGCTGCTCCATGCGGAAGCGAATGGCCGCAACCGGATCGGGTCGCGCAATGGGAAAGTTCATCCGCTCATAATCGTCCACCAGGTGAACCCACACCTCCAACTCGTCACATTCAGGGGTGCCAGGCGCTGCATCCATGAGTTCGGATACACGCTGCAGCGCTTTTCGGTAATCCGTTTTTGTTTTTGGAACTCGAATCGTCATGACTCAACCTCCCATACCGTAGCCGCATCCACTTGATCGTATTCCGCATGGGTGCCCAGGAAACAGATGAACACCACATGTGCCGGGTAATTGACTTTCACGATGAGGCGGTATTTGTTGCCGCCGATGTTGAAAATCACGCGATTGCCGGCAACGAAATCTGCTGTGGCATAGCGCCGCCGGATGTCGGCCGGTGTCCTCCAAGCCGCGCCAGACACTTCTGCATACCACGCCTTCAACGGCTGTTCCGCATTCGGATGCCGCCGCCAGAATTTGATCATCCGCCCTCGCGTCATTATCCGCATGGCAATCACAACCTTATGGTTCCCATATCGGGAACTATACGGCAAGCCGTATCCCTGTGTCAAACGACTCGACGACTTAACGCCTCGACTATTTCTGTTATAATCCCCCCATGTCCGAAGCCTACACAGTACTCGCCCGCCGCTACCGCTCCCAGACCTTCGACGAACTCGTCGGCCAGGAGGCCATTGCCCAAACGCTCAAAAACGCCATCAAAGCCGAGCGGGTCGCACACGCCTTCCTCTTCACCGGCACTCGTGGCGTCGGCAAAACCTCCGCCGCAAGAATCCTCGCCAAAGCAATCAACTGCCCCAATCGTAGCGACGACGGTAACCCCTGCGGCACATGCGATACCTGTAAAGCCATCGCCCGCGGCGAAGACATGGACGTCATCGAAATCGACGGTGCTTCTAACAACTCCGTCGACCAGGTCCGCGAACTCCGACAATCCGCAGGAATCCGTCCAGCACACTCACCGTACAAAATTTATATCGTCGACGAAGTCCACATGCTTTCCGGCGGAGCGTTCAACGCCTTGCTCAAGACGCTGGAGGAACCACCGTCGCACGTGAAGTTCATTTTCGCCACGACGGACGTGCACAAAGTACCCGCAACGATCATTTCCCGCTGCCAGCGGTTTGATTTCAAGAACATTCCGACGCAGCGGATTGCCGATCATCTGACGAAGGTCTGCAAGGACGAAGCCGTGACAGCAGATGCCGACGCGATCTTCCGCATCGCTCGGCTGGGCAACGGATCCATGCGGGACGCACTCTCGATCCTGGACCGCGTGCTGTCGCTGGGCGAGACGCACATCACGGATAAGATTCTCGAGGACCTGCTGGGCCGCCCCCCTACCGCGGTGATCGCACAGTTGGTCGAAGCGATCGCCGCCAGCGACGCTGCGGCGGCGATGACGCAGGCGGATCATCTCCTCGTGGAAGGCATGGGCGTCGAGCAGGTGCTCTCGGAACTCGTGGAGTTTCTGCGGAACGTGATGGTGGTAACGGCGTGTGGGGTGAAGACGGAACTGCTGGACGTGCCAACGGAATCGCGGGAGCGCTACACCTCGCTGGCCGGAAAGTTTGATCCTCCGACGCTGGTGCATCTGATGGCGCTGGCGGAGCAAACGTTACGTTCAATTAAGTCCTCGACAATGCAGCGCCCGCTCTTCGACGCATTGATCGTGCGACTGGCGCTCAGCGAACAATTCACATCGATCCGTGATCTGTTAAGCGAAACGGAGGGGACAGGAGGCGATTCAAAAAAAAAAGTGACACCTCATTAGCCCCCGGCGAAGGAGAGGGGGGGAACGCAAGTAGCGACCCCGCTTTGCGGGGTGAAAGTTTAGCCGTTGATCGAAGATCAACGCTCGCTCACCCTGGAGCCCCGCATGGCAATGCGAGGCGTGGCGCTCCTGACGACCAGGACGACCAGCAGGAAGAGAACATCTACGAAGTCATGAAGGAACATATGCGGCGGCAGAAGGAGGAACTGGACGCAAAGAACGCACAGCTTCGCCAGCAGCAGTATGGGGGAGGGTGTGGTCGTCCGGGTCCGGTACAGCCGTCGAGTTCGCCGGTAATTGAAAAAGTCGAAAATTGCAGCGATTTGCAGGCGGTATGGGGAGCGACACGGAAGTATTTAGCCTCGACGGCGAGGTACTTGGATAGCGTGCTGGGACATTGCTGCCGAATCGAATCGCTGAATGCCGAATCGCTCGAAGCGGTACTGTTGGTGCCGGGCAATCAGAAGGGCTTCACCAACGAGAAGGCCCGGCTGAAGATCGAGGAAGCCATCCGCGTCGTGACGGGGCTGCAGATCAAGCTTTCATTGCACTTCGGGGAGGAAATGGTCAAAGTGCCGGAGGCAGACGCGTCGGTCGGATGGGGGGGAGGCGCCGGCGGAATCACGGCCCAGCGCGTGCCGCCGGAAGTGATCGAGGCCGTGAAAGCTCAGCCGATCGTCAGAGAGTTAATGAAAAAACTGGACGCAACGGTAGTGCATGTAGAGTTGATGGGAACAGGCGAAGCAGAGTGAGCCGCTATAATAACGATTCAACGATTCAACGAATAGGAAGCTTATGTTCGATCAATTGAAGGCGCTGTCGCAGCTCGGCCCGATGATGGCCAAGGCCCGGGAAATGCAGCAAAAAATGCAGGAAGTGCAATCACGTCTACCAACGATCAAGGCAACAGGCCAATCCGGCGGCGGACTGGTCACAGTTACCGCCAACGGCCTCCTCGAAATAGAATCCATCACCTACGCCACCTCCGCACCACTCACCGACACGGAACTGCTCGCAGACCTCACCCGCGCAGCGGTGAACCAGGCAATCAAAAACGTACAAGCCGCCATGCAAAAAGAAATGGAAGACGTAACAGGCGGACTTGATCTGGGCGCACTCAAAGGAATGCTGGGACAATAACGTCATGCGAAGAAGCCAGAAGCTAGAAGCCAGTAGCCAGAAGGTTTCGAGTTCACGGCTTATTCAAAATTTCTGGCTTCTGGCTTCTAGCTTCTGGCTTCTTTACGAGGGTCGTCGATGGCCATTTCCAATCCGCATTACACCGAATCGCTCCGCCGTCTGATGGAAGCGTTTGGCAAACTGCCCGGCGTGGGCTCACGTTCGGCGGAGCGATACGCATTTCACATTTTGAAGGGCTCACGCGAAGACGCAATGAAACTGGCCGACTCGATCCGTGCGGTGAAAGATCAGATACGACACTGTTCGATCTGCTTCAATTTGACGGAAGGCGATCCGTGCGCGATTTGTGCCGACGCATCGCGGGACCACAGCGTTATCTGCATCGTCGAGCAGCCCAAGGACCTGCTCCAGTTGGAATCAACAAGCGCTTACAAAGGCGTGTATCATGTACTGCTCGGGCGAATCGCGCCGCTGGAGAATATCACGCCGACGGAGTTGACGATTTCGCAATTACTCGCCCGTCTCAAGCCCACATCCGACGGCACACCCTCACCGATCAAGGAAATCATTTTCGCCACCAACCCCACCATGGAAGGCGACGGCACCGCTTTATACCTGCAGCAGGAAATCAACAAAGTATCACCGCAGGTAACGATCACCCGCCTGGCCCGCGGCCTCCCCGCCGGCGCCCAAATCGAATACTCCAACAAAGCCATCCTCGCCGACGCCATCACAGGCCGCACCAGAGCGTAACATCAAGGAGATCAGATGTTTGGTATCAAAATGGATCTGGACATCTGGATGACTTTGGTGTTCGTCATCATAGCGGGCATCTTCGTCCTTCTTGAATCATTTTTATTATGGAGACGAAAATCGCTCAAATTGCTTATGAGCGTTTTGCTGGGCTTTATAGCTATACAATCAGTTTGGTTGCTAATTTTTCTGTGGGTGATGGGCGAATATGGAAAGATGGTCATGCCAGCTATCATTATGATAACTGGTCCGGCGTACTGGCTTTATCTGGTTTTAACAAGACGTGGTGACAAGATAATAACCATTCGTACAATCGATCAACCGATGAAATCGTTTCGATTGGCATTCAATTGGCGTAAGAAAAAGCCCTGAGAAACATTCGTCACGTATGGGATTTCAGTGCAACACTCTCAGGGTGTGCCCATTTTTCCGGGAACGTCCAATACCTCCTACGGGTTCATTCCTCTTTAATTTTCGGGTAAAGTCGTCGTCGTTTGATTCTTGCGTCCTTGGTTTGGAATTGCCAGTCGATCTTCTTGCTGCGCGTGTTACGGTCCGCGTTCCAGATCGCTATCCGCTGACGCAACGTCATCTCGTCGCCGATGCGATCGCCAAGGCACTGTTTTTCAAGTGCGCTCAGTTCGCATTCGGCCATGTTCAGCCAACTGCCATGCTTGGGCGTATGCACTACCTCGATCTTCTTGATGATCCGGCGGGCTTCCTCAGGCACAAATGCTTCGTACAGGCAACTCATCTTGTGCGTGTTGAGATTGTCCATCACAAGCGTGATCAACTCGACCTGGGGATAATGTACATCCACCAGTTCCTTCATCTGATGAGCGAAGTCGATCTTCGTTCGGCGGCTCGTCACATTGACATGTCGCCATCCTTTAAAAGGTTCGACGAACATGAAAAGATTCGCCGTCCCGTTGCGGACATATTCGTAATCTCGGCAGGCTGGTCGTCCGGGAGCCGCTGGAATCGGCTTGCTGACTTCGCCGACGAGTTGTTTGCTCTTTTCGTCAAAGCAGACCACGGGGCGTTTAGCGTCAAAAGGCCGCTTATAAACGCTTAACAGGTTTCTGCAAAACCCTTCCGCACAGTCATTTTTCCCTGAATTTTGATGTCTCGACGTGTTTGAAGATGTGATTTTTGAACTTTTCCCGCCGCCAGAACGCTCACGGTGGTGGCATCGGTGGCAATGGGGCGGATTCAGGCGGCCATCCGAGACGCGACCGTCAGAGAACGTTTGCAACGCCCACTGAGCAACCGGGTCATGCGGACGATGTTGTACGCCGCCGCCCCCATCTGGAACTGCTGAAGGATTTTCCATCGGCCTACCAGTTTCGTTCTCGCCAAGCCAGCGATGCTCTTGATCCAGCCGAAAGCGGGTGCATGACGTTTTAGGCGGCGAGTTTTGGGGTGTATGCTGGTCTGCTGGTCCAGTAGCGGTCCCAGCGTTGATCTTGGCACATCCATAATGTTCGCAAGGCCATGATCGCTTCGACGCCT
>Ga0123357_10002018_pt1 | contig 22245 bp, 13 predicted proteins | sample TergutEmb28metaG_FD_89873 | JGI IMG/M metagenome (GOLD analysis project Ga0123357, IMG submission 89873) | Embiratermes neotenicus P4 segment gut microbial communities from Petit-Saut dam, French Guiana - Emb289 P4 | ecosystem: Host-associated > Arthropoda: Insects > Digestive system > Gut ... | reverse complement strand
GTTCATGTAAAGGGACTCGTACGGTACTACGGAGTTGTAAGGTTAAAGGTCCGGTTGAGAGTTTAAATGGCCGGTCCACAGGGGGTGGGCAGTGTTCACAGCTGTCGGGCGCCAATGTGTTAAGGTACAAATGGAATGTAAGTGTACTGTACCAAACACACCAATTAACTGGTAATATTTCAAACGATATTTTCAAGAACTCTTCAGTATTCAGTGTTGTTTTTATATTGCTTTTCTGTATGTAAAGTAACATTTCTGTCAGTTCTTTAACACTATTTGCTACATATTTATATAATATGCATTTCATTTTCTAAATTATTATGGCATATATACAATATTTACTAATAACCAGGATTTCTATTTGAGATCCCATCTCACATGCCATATACAGAGTAATTAAAACATTACATAGCAACAATATTTGTATTCAAAAAGTAGGTTTTAATTCTTCTAAGTTTGGTATGTACTTGCCATAAAATATGCAGCCTGAACACACATTCATTTTCAGTGCATTCACTCTGCAGTGCAGCCCGTGTGATTCATGAATATTGCATTATCCAGTAGAAGTATTACATTTTTTCCTCCTCATGCTTCATGCTACATTATTATTGCAATCTCATGTTCCTCTATTTTAAGAAAATCTTTCAAAATACAACTGTATATGACCAATGTCATGAATTTTTATGTTTACATGGACACCAAGCAGATAAAGAAGAATAAATGGGAAATATGCAGTGGATCAATAAATCAATCACTATTTATCAATTCAGATCATACAACACAAACACAGTGACATTTTCTCTGAATGAACAACTCAGCCACAACTGATGTAAGCTGAAGTTGGCACTAAAACTTCCAACATAAGTATGCTTGCTATGGAACTGAGACTGCCATCCAAAAAAAGGATATCATCATTCACTCTAGTGGCACTATGTTGGCTATGGCTACAGACTCTAACAAAAGTAGCATAATTTAAAAAAATAATGTCAACTGTAACATGTTTACATCCTTAGTCTTCCCCAACAATATAAGGTTGAATCAGTGTGCTTTGATGAGAATATAATTACTGGACCCATTTCTTTCAAAGGCTGTAAATTCAAATTTGTATACCCCAAATGTAAAAGATTAATCTGACAAAACAAACTCCAGGACATGATAAATAATATATGTAGCAAATTTATGAATGATAAATCAGAACAGATTATGATTCTTACGTTCAATAACACCACCTCAAAGAAGCCTGGACGCTTTTTTCTGTTTCCTCACACTAGGTTGTGGCATACTGACATTTCTTCTACATGAAGTGAGTCATGCTTACTTGTTGGGATGAAATTTTTATATTTCTGTAGTACTGAATTTCAGAATACTGTTTCTCTGCCCATTACATATAACATGTTGTCTCATTTTTACCACATTTTCACTCACATACACATTCATATGCAACAAGAGATTGTAAACATATTTAGATTTTTTGTGCCACTATGTTGTGGAAGTAGACAGTGGTTAATGCCATTTAATATGGCCAGCAGATGCCTTGACACATTTGCAGCACCTTTAATCCAGTTGTCCATGACAAGGGTAATGTCTCTGCAATATACTGTCCAGATGGATCATATTTATGAACGTATTTATGGTAGAGTAGTGGCGTACAACCTGCAGGACATGCGCAAATTACATGTATACTACAAAAGTTGCACAGTTTAGGTGATTCAGTATAGTGCATACTGTGATTGTTACACATGTGGCCTTTGGACCAGCCCATAACAATGTCTGTGGCCTTTTGCCAAAAAAAAGCTTGAAACCAGTTTCAAAACATGATTTTGTAGTGACTGTGTACATAAACTGTATCCTGTACTCTGTCACAAAAATGGAAATGTTGAAGGAAGAAGAATAAGAAAACTGTCACACTATATTTTTGCAACACTTATCATAAGAGAAAGTGTATCCTACTGAGAAGTATGGCAAGCCACAGTATCCTTTAATAATCAGATGAATCCATGTTGTTACTGCTGTGGCTAATGTCTCCAGTTATGGTCTTCTCAAATTTCCTGGCCTCTGCCTACCTTGGCAGTAGTGGAACTGTCCTGGGGAGGGAACCCCTTTGAGGTAGACATTGTATTCCCTATTCTAGAGTGCAAGAATATTGGCAACTTGAGAAATCTCCAGTTTAACAGGGGTCTGAAGCACAAACAGGTCTGGTATTCCTTTGTATCCACAAAGTTTAACTTCTGCATGGGGTTACATACAGGTAAGGCATATAGGTAAGTCTACACTGTCTTCATCATGAAAGTCTGGTGTCTTACACCAAGAACACTGGGTTCACAGATTTTGTCAGTGTATAGGTTTGTGTATGCGCAGTTCCGTAATGGTGACCGAAGCCAAGTTTCTGGCAGATTACAGCTTCTCACAGATTAATGATTGATATCATGAATGAACTGACTATTAAAACTACAGGATTAACCCTTTAAATGCCGAGTTAAATCCCATCTGCCCTCTCCTAGCATTATTCGGAGCTCACCATATTCTCCATGTTAGCAGGTAAAGGGTTAATAATGCATCCTGTGCATTAACAGTTATTTTCAGAGAGGTTTTATAAGTCTCCTGGGAGAATGTTTAAAAATTATTTTGTCATATGTGGTTCAGCTTTCAAATATGTGGATCACCAGTTAATTGGAATGTGTTGGAATATTAATACTTATGGTTTAGCAAATAAAAATTAATGCAGCCAATATCTTTCATGATTAAGTTCATTACATACATACATGATACAAAAGTTGATACCACAGGAAGAATATTGAATTTCATACACTACAAACTGTTAGATGATCTGAATATTTTATAATGTTATCTGAAATCATTGCACATAAAAAGCAGTACAACATTACGAACAATGCATGACACACAGAACTATAAAAATTATAAAAAAGAGAAAAAATAGTAAAATGTAAAAATATTATGAACAAATTATCTGACTAATTAAGATTTTTACAAAAATTCATTATCTTGTCTGCTGATTTGATTTAGTGTACATGTAAATAATCCACACCACAGTATTATAAAATAACACCAAAAACAAGTGACAATGTGAATGGTACATACAGTTCCAATGAAACGGCCGTTTTCCTGAAGCAAGTGTACCAGTTATGCTCTTAAGCATTGACGAAAGAACTTCAATACATCAATTCTGAGTGCAGTCCACAGTAACAATTACGAATTTAAGAACATTGACACAGTAATATCATATATCCTTATGGCATATTCAGTAAAATAAAATTAAGCACCACTGCAAAACACTGACAGCAATGACAGTAGAGTTCATGCATGTAAGTGCAGCACAAACTATTACAAATACAAACACACCTTTGACAGAAAAAGTATTATTTGTTGTCAAACTGGCAAAAGGAACACTTGTAAAATGTTCACAAATATCAAGTCCTTTATTTGTGCCAACTAATGCACACAAATTATTTTAATTGTAAAACTGTTAAAACATTTAAAACTATAATATTTGCTCCAACATGTTTCAGTTTACATAAACCATCATCAGGGAGCTACAGCCTGCGCTTTGCCAAAGTTACAATATTGATTGCAATATACAAGTCGTTGAAGTATTCAGTATTATGGCCGCATATTTTGTTCAGTCTGCAGTAAAGGGACTCATGTTAAAATATATATGAATAAGTTAAAATGAGATCAAAATATAGAAAAATGAATACATAAAAAACGAGAAGTTGGACTTACTCTGCTGTGCGTGTGTATTATGCACTGTGCAGAATGAAACTGTATTAGGGTATGCATTGTAGGTCACGTGAGGTATGGGCAAGCTCGAATAGTGGGTTTGTGTCAATGACCTGCTGCTCAGCAATCAATATGTTATGCTTGTGATATATCTTCTCATTTTTTATGTATTCATTTTTCTATATTTTGATCTCATTTTAACTTATTCATATATTTTAACATGAGTCCCTTTATTGCAGACTGAGTGAAATATGTGGCCATAATACTGAACACTTCAACAATGACTTGTATATTGCAATCAATATTGTAACTTTGGCAAAGCCCAGGCTGTAGCTCCCTGATGATGGTTTATGTAAACCGAAACATGTTGGAGCAAATATTATAGTTTTAAATGTTTTAACAGTTTTACAATTAAAATAATTTGTATGCATTAGTTGGGACAAATAAAGGACTTGATATTATGAATGCATGGAACAACCATGAAGAAGTTCACAACTAAGTTTACACACTTTCATTCACTAGTATAAAACCCTTTGATTTGTATCAAGTAACACTGGCAGTCAAGGTCTGAACCCCGTGGGGGTGAGATTTTCCAGACCCATCCAGACCAGCCCCACCCAGCCTCCTGTATGATTGGTACTGGGTCTCCTTCCTGGGAGTAAAGTGGCTGGGGCATGGTGCTGACCACCCAATCCCTAGTAGCACCATGATCAAGTACTAGTAGAGTTATACCTCAGCCTCCCCTCTGTGCTCACTGGGCATATAAGAGGACAGCTTTACATTTTAATATTGGCACTTTAGTAGCTCTTTCCTTGAATTTATTTGTACATATAATTCTACATGCAGAAACTTACAGAACATAGTGAAGAACTGTTACAAGTCTGAAGCCTCTTGAAGCAGTATTTACCTGTAAATTCATGTGTGTTTTATAAACAAGTGGTGCCTGCACTGCAGCATTAATTTTATTTATTGTGTTAATTATTATTATTAATAAGTGTGTAATATTTATTCCAATTTTGCACCAAGAGGTAATATCCTTTCCTGCTGTATTACAGCCAGTTCTTTGAGTGAGTTGTTGGGGCTCTAATAAGATATTCTTCTGTTAAACTATCACTGTGGATGAAAGATTCAAGGGATAGTGTGGGATCAAAATAAACCCTGATAATTGTTCCTAAAATTAATATGTTGCAGGTTTTCTGGGCAAGAGCAGAACAAAGCTCAAAATAACTTACACAATTTGGTCATAGAGAAAAAAAATCTTGCATCACTTTCTGAAGAGCCTGGCATTCAACCCAATTCACTTACAAAAGTCTAAAACAACCATTACATTTTGTGGACCTTCAGAAACCATATGCCACCTGAAACCTCCTAATATATCAAAACTTATTAATATCATCATCGATGTTGATGCTACATGAAGTACCAATTAAAGCATACATACATACATACATTAAAATACTGCCTATACAACTATGTGTTAATTTCTGGGGTATCTGTCAAAATGTAAATTCTATTTCAGCAAGATCCAAGGATTTACAGCTTGCACAAATGTACTTGGAATGAACTGGAAGATCTTGTATAGTAAGCAGTGTCAAATAAGAAGAATTGAAATAATTTAGAGCACATATTAATAACATCCACATCAACCTACAGAGAAGAATTTCTGTGTTCAGTAAAGCCAGAACACTGAAAATGGTAGAATATACCAAATTCATCTGTATGACCAGGAGATTTTAGTCAACTTGTAAGGTATTCTTTCCTGTTGCATACATTTCCAGTTCTATAGATCTGTTACTATGACTGACATTCTATTTCATATTTATGAATAACTCATTGCTGTACGGATACTACCTACAGTAAATTTCTTGAACATAACTTCAAAGTTTTGTACTAATGTCAGTTTGCAGTTGTCCATTTACAAACAGTATTTCATACATACTGTGAAGATGTTTATGATGTATCTCTGCACAAAATTTGAGGTGTCAAACACAATGACTTTTTAGTTTTCTCCCATCAAGCTGGAAGATACCTGAAACCTTTATATTGCCATGCGCTGTTATTTTACATTACTAAAATACATTCACAACAGATACATATTTTTCAAAGGTCTATTACAATACATCACTTAGGATCCTAAATTACATGATGCCAGTGATAATGACCCCACCTCACAAATTCTCACACATGCTACACTGCTACTGATGTTGGTTGGAAATTAGAGAATAATGTGGAATGGCCACCAATTGTATAATGTGTCTTAAAAACAGTCCAATGGTTCAGGACTTGAAAGTGGGGGGGTGGGGGCACAGACCATAAAGAGATCTCACGAGTTTTCCTCCTTTCATGATAAGAGGAAAGTAGGCTAATAAAAAATAAGAAGCAAACAGCACCAAGTGCAGTGATACACCGATTTAACCAGTGACATCTGAAGGCAACTAAAAAGGAATATAATAGAATCTACTTTCTGATTACAAATTAGAAAAAAAATTCTGGTCATATATATAGGTAAATATGGTATTATATTTCATACAAACTGTAATATTGTAATCCTATTAATGATGCCACAGAGTGAGATTATACTGATTTATATAATGTTCAAGGACCCAGAGATGATCCCTGCCAAGAGGGTGATGGATGTGCATGCTCTGTGTTTTGTGATGGAGATGCAACTACCCATACTGACAGTATAGTGAATTTGCTCACTGCACCCTACTTGAAATGTTCGATGTTATCAGTCTTTGTATACTAGTAGGATAGTCTGTTGCTCCTACCAATAGCAGCCCAGTAGTCCTCCCTGTAGCCAACAGTCCCCTGCATGTGCCACACACACACACACACACACACACACACACCCTGCAGGTATCACTTTGTGGTCTGTGAACTATTATGTATTTACAGTAAAAAAAAAAAAGTCAACATTAAGTTAGCCATTACATAAGGCAAAGCAAATGAAAACTTACAAAATAAAATATACTTTGATAATAATACTGTTCCATACACCAGGCTACTGTATGCCATTTTGCTTTTAAATACATTATCAGGCTCCTAAAATTTTGTATGGTGATGAATCATAAAATATTGTTAACTTGGTTAAGGATTTTTCTCTGTGAAATGTAAAACAATAACATGGTGTGTAGTCAAAAACTATATTCACTTTACTTATGACATGCTGAGCCACTCTGAGTAGTCATGTGGAGTTTGATATGTCAGTCAATCAGACAGGTATTTCAGAATGTTGCATGAAAAATTTCTGTTATGGGTTAAACAAAAATGTAGTGGCATGAATCCACAAAAAAAGTCCTCACATTCTTCAAGTTTGGAGAAATGTATATGCGTGAAGATTTAGCAGAATGAACAGTCATTAGTTATGGTATTATTCATCCATAATTGCTGACTTTTCAGTTGAAAAAACCTTAATATAAAAGGTCACTTTGGAGATCTAGCTGTAGATTGGAGGCTAATATTAAAATGAAGCTTGCAGAAAGAGAATGTGAGGCTGTAGACTGAATTTGTTCATGTCAGGGTAGTGTCTAGCGGTGGGATTTTTTTAATAGAGTAATAAAGCTTCAGTATCCATAAAACAGCAGGGAATCCAAATATGAACTACTCAAGAAAATACCTTGGACTGCATACTTAGTTATGATTGCTGATATGCACTCAATACAGATGTCACTTTTAAAGATGTCATTGTTACTAGAGATTGCTGTTTTCTGGTTGTAATGCTGTATAGTGTTCAGCCAGTTCTGTTTGTTTTGTTAAGTATGACTTACCTACAGAACTACCTAAAGGGATATATGCATTTAAATTCATCCCAGAATGTCTTGTTAAAGAGCAAGACTTTAAACCTACTGCATCGATGACCAGCAAAATTAGATCAGTCCTCATTATTTGGCATTATCTGCCATCTCTGAAAGTAAGAGCAGAGAAAGAAAACCCATGGAGAGTGTAAAACCATACCTATATTCAATAAAATTTGGAGGTACTACATCAGTAAGACTAAAGTACACCATTGGCCATGATCCTAAGCCAGTTGTATTCCACTCTCAACCTCATGGCCTACCTCCAAATGATCTCTTATCACCATAGCATGGTACATATTCAGGTTGTGGACAGAGGTAATAGCCTCCAGATCCTACACATGGGGCTAAGAACTTCCCACCATAACGTTTTACATGATGAAACTTTCACACACTTCTTTGTAACATAAGAAATACCAGATATGTGGGTGTGTATGTATAGCGGGTGATTCACAACCTGATGTCTTAATTTCAGGACTGAGGACATTTTGGACACAAAAGCATCATATGAAGATACATCTGATGCTCAGACATTTTTATTTCTCACTGCCTGACTTAAAAAAGTACAAATATGTGAACAAATAGCTAAAACTGCAGAATTTACAAAACATGTTCAAAATGACCACTCTCAATGTACATCCTGCAGTATATGTAAATGAAATATGTATCTTGCATTAATTCAGTAGGATTGTTCTTTTCATGGACTGTAGTATCAAAAACACTTGGCCACTCTTCTGAATCCTTCATTTGGCCCTACAGATAATAGTCTAGGGGTTTAGGTCTGGAGATGGACCACCATAACAAATCTATTGAACAGGTATGCAATGATCTAGCTACATTTTCACAGCACAACGCTCAACCAGGTACTTGGTAGTAACTCTCAGATCAGTTCAATGTCATACATGTACATGCTAGCATGATACATTACAAACTTCCACACACCCACAACCCCTGAGATTCAAACTATGTCTGTGACTAGGATGACCACAGGAATAAGAATCCTAAGTCAAGACATTAAGTTGTGAGTGCCCCCCTCCACCATATAAATACACAATTTTTTGGGTGCTAGGACTATATCTTTTAGTCAGGATATTGTGACAATACAACCTGCTAATTCTCACTTTTGCATCAAGTTACCAACACCCAATCAGAAGGATTTTATCAAAATAGTTAACGTGGTACTTAATAAAGTAGGCACAATGCTTGTGCCCATTTTAAAGCAGTGAAAAGAAAAGAGTCTATTTTGTTCTTCAGTGGTAAAACCAAACTGTTTCTTATCTGTAGCACTCCGGAACATAGTCTTGTTAAGGCAGGAGGCAAATTGTCACACTGTTATTGATGGTGGTACCCAGCCGCCAAAAGCCTTTTCTATTTCTACTGCTACTGCAAGTGTCAAGTGGTCCTGATTTAGAGATGCAACTGCCTGGAAGGAAAAATAAACTCATTCTTAATACCAAGTTTGCCCAAACATAATATAAGAACTTTTCTTAATGCACTATCTGAAAAGTAGGGGGGGTTACCAAACAGTCAAATACATTCTCCATACGCATATTCCTGAAGGTGAAGATTCTGAGGGGGTTGTCATCTTATACTGGGGTAAATACAGTACATAAACAGGACCTTCTAGATTTTAATGTTTTTCTCATGCCTTGGCATAAAATTATGCACAGGTTTCTTTGCCATCTCCTGGTCCTGATGTGACATCACATCAATAACAAAGGCTTGTTTTATGAATGTTAACCAGGACTAGGACAATATATGAGCTATGAGACATTGGAAAAAAAATAAAAGAACATTAAGGCATCACACGACATGGAGTTGCAGTTTTTAACAAATCAGGATAGACATTACAGAAAGCACTGCCAGTATGCAAAAACAGTACAATGACGTGATACAACTGAGACATCCACAACAGCCAAAATCCAGGTGATGTCTGTAAACTGCAAAATGCCTGACAGTTAACTGCAATTTTCATTAGATATTCCACTACAGCAGTTTACAAAATCATGTCACAGTGTTAATGCATACACAGGAAGAAACAGCTACATTATTGAAGAACACATACATCAATCAGCATATGAAAATGATGTACCATAAATATAATGAAGTTGCTACAGCCATTTAGGTTGTATATTGAAAGTGTGATGTGTTAGCTTTATGGAAATTATTCAATGGCTGTAGGTGTGTCATGACCACCATTCTTTGATTATATTTTAAGTGTATTATTTAGCCATGCTGCCAACTGCTGCAATTATACAGCGTCAGTGATAGATGATGGAATGAACATGGAAGACCGTTGTTATGATAATGACGGTGGAAAAATGAAACACTAGGCGAAAAACCTGTCCCAGTGTCAGTCTGTCCACCATAAATCCCACAAAGATTGGCCCAGGATTGAACCCAGATTGGAGCCAGGCCTGCAACTAACTGCCTGAGCTATGGTATGGCCCTTCTTTGATCACTGTTATGAATTATGAATTTTGAATTAGTACTGTTGTTCTTAAAGTGCAGCTATTCTACATGGGCCACATCAAAGGATACGGTAATGGTCAAGTAGTGTGCCACAATTATGAGTGCATAGTGGCTACAGATCATGAGTCTCCTCCCTTCATAATATCCTGGTAACTTGTTGAAGCTGCGTTAGCCGTGGAGGAAGTTACTCAAGGAATCATTAGGGGAGAGATTAGAAACAATCTCCAATCAAGCAGAACGGTGAGACATGGTGAAGTGTAATAACCTGATTAACTGTAAGCATACATGAAATACAAAGTATCGAATTACTGGTCATCCCACGGTCCCAAAGAGGGTAGTGTGTTCCAGCTTTACAAATCCAACCTTCCCACATTACTGGAGATTTAACTTGGCGAAGTGAAGTAGTGAAGAACCATATTTCCACTTACCTATACCATACCGTATTTACAGATTAAAGGGAATGACAAATGGCAGAAGCCTACTTAAGTGGCTGAGTGGCAGTTAAACCTAAGAGGGGTTGATAATTACAGGAGTGACTGATTCACCCCTAAGTTTGGCTTCCCTGTTTTCCTGAACAAACAGACAGTATTAATACCACCCGGGTGAGGTTTAAATCACTACCAACCCTTATTACTTACTTACTTACTCTATGGAGCACAGTTCGTCTTGAGCAGCTAACCAGTTCTCAGTCAAGAAATTCCCCGCACTGTATGGAACCTGAAGGTTCATTACTGCATTTACAAGAGCTTGCTACCTGTCCTTATACTGAGCCAGATCAATCCACTCGATGCTCCCCCCATCCCACCTCCAGAAGATCCATCTTAATATCATCCCATCTATGCCTGGGTCTTCCAAGTGGTCTCTTTCCTTCAGGTTTCCCCACCAAAACCCTGTATGCACCTCTCCTCTCTCCCATATGTGCTACATGACCCACCCATCTCATTCTTCTCGATTTTTGATCACCTGAATAATATTTGGTGATGAGTACAGATCATAAAGCTCCTCATTATGTAGCTTTCTCCGCTCCCATCACCTTGTCCCTTGTAGGCCCATATATCCTCCTCAGCATCCTATTCTCCAACACCCTCAGTGCATGTTCCTCCCTCAATGTGAACAACCAAGTTTCACACCCATACAAAACAACAGGCAAAATGATAGCTCTGTATATCTTAATCTTTATATTTTTGGATAGCAAACTGGAAGACAAAATATTCTGCACTGAATGATAGCAAGCAGTCCCTGACTTCAATCTGCTCTTAATTTCTTCCTGAATAGAATTTTGATGTGTTAAGGTTGTTCCAAAATATTTGAATTGTTCCATCCTTCCAAAGACACTATTATGAGTCTTTATATTGTGATTTCATCCTGCATTCTGATATCAGAACATGGCCGTGTACTTAGTTTTATCAGCATTTACTTCTAGTTCAATCTCCTTACTAGCAACTACTAAAGCTTCTGTGTTTTTCTTTATAGTATGTATGCTTCCAAAAAATTATAAATTATCATCATAATCAGCAAAAAAACAAAGGCTGATGTGTACCATTTAATTTCAAGCCATTCTGGTTTACGTGAACCCGCCTAATGGCAAACTCTAAAGCACAGCTGAAAAACAATGGCAATACAGCACTTCCTTGTTTCAGACCACTTAATATAAAAAATGCCAAGCAAATGTTTGCATACCTGGATTCTGGTACAGGTTTAATTTTATTAGCCTTAACAGTTTCATGGTGATACCAAACTCAATAAGAATACTAGACAAGACCTCCCTCCTAACTGAATCATATCCTTTCTTGAAGTCTATAAATAGCTGATACACTGCTTCACTGTATTCCCATTTTTTCTCATATATTTCACGAATGCAAAATATATGATCAGTACTTGACCTGTTGCATCAAAATCCATATAGATTATCCTCATTAATGTTCTATGCATATGGAGTTAAACTGGACAGCAGAATGTGGGATTAAGTTTTTAATGTAGTTGATGAAAGTGACATGCCTGTACAATTACTACAGTCTGTTTTATCACCCTTCTTATAGATAGGTACAATGATAAACTCCTGCCACTCCTCAGGCAATTCCTTGTTTTTCCAAATAGAATTAATAACTTCATAGATCCCAGGGCAAATTGTCCTACCCCCTGCTTTAATCAATGCTGCTGGGATTTGAACAGTGCCTGGTGATTTGTGTCTTTTTAGCTTTTCAATAGCCATCTCAACTTCAAAGGCAATCAGCTCAGGCAGCAGTGGCTCTGCTGTCGGTATTTCTGTCTGCCTCCTGTTGTTAACCCCATGGCTAGTCAATAACTGAGATAAATGGTTCCTCCACCTATCCAATATACTGTAGGAGTCTGTGACTCAAGTCACCCTTCATATCCTTTCCTATATGAGTTCTAAGCTGGTAACCCTTCTTAAAGGCACTGATGTCTGTATAAAAGTCTCTGATATTTTTTATCTTACTGTTAGTTTCAAGTTCAATAATTTTAGCTCTCCAATATCCCTTCTTTTTGTTCCTGAAATACCAACTAGCTTCATGTCTTACATTGTTTAGGTTTTCTACATTGCTTTCATTTGGATCCTGTAACCACCGCATTTTAGCCTGCTTTTTGATCCAAAAATCATAAACATTCTTCATGAAACCATGGTTTATGCTGCTTCAATTCATATAGACCTAGACTCTCTTTAGCTGAAGTTTTGATATTCTCTGTAATGTTTTCCCAAGCCCTATTTATGTCCTCACAATCATTTAAGTTCTGCAAAGCTGCAAACCTGTTTGAGATCTTAATCTGATACTGTTTCCTAACCTCCAGCTCACTTAGCTTCGTGAGATTAAGTCTTTCCACATCAAACTTCTGTGCTGCATGTTTACTTACTGCCAATCTTTCTCCAACTTTTGCAACCACCAGATAGTGATCAGTATCACAGTCAGCTCCCCTGAAACTTCGTACATCTAGTATAATCGAATGCTATCTCCTATCTATCAATATGTGATCAATCTGGTTGTCAGTCTTCCCATCAGGTGAGGTCCGGGTGTACTTACGAATTTTTTGTTGCTCTTAACAACCAGATTTTTTGATGTGGCAAAGTTTACTATTCTAACACCATTATCATTAAAATCCTGAGGTAGACTCTCATTCCCAACTGTCAGCTTGAAAATATCCTCTCCCCTCAATTTTACATTAAAATTTTCATATGGTAATTATGAAAATGATCAAAAACCTGCTTTAATTCCTCATAAAAACTGTCTTTTGAATCATCACTTTTCTCGTCACTTGGTGCGTGCACATTCAAAACAATGATATTACACCAGCCACCTCTCAAAACTGTACATGATATCCTCTCATTAACAAACTCTACTTTCTTAATTGCCAATAGTATTGTGGTGAACAAAAAATCCTGTTCCAAATTGATGATATTTGTTTCATTTTCCAAAGAAAAAAGATAAACTCCACTAACCTCCTGTACACCCACTAATTCTAATTTATATCTTGCTAATTCACTGGCTACTGTCATAAGTGAACCTGACCTATGCAGCTTGTTACATTCCCTGTACTAAACCTCATGCCCCTTTTCTGTTGCATACCAAAGGATCAATCAAGGCCCATGGCACATCTATCAGTTTCATAACAAGGCCAGTTTGAACAGTGAGAAGTTTTTAGCAAGGTGCCCAACCCCCAAGCTGGAGGACCATCCCTTGTCAGCTGTCCACAAGTGCTCATTCAATATATTTGCAGCTACCTGCACTTTTAAGAAACTATGAACAGCAGAATGACCACACAACAATAAGGGCTAAAGATGCACTCAGGCAAAATTTGAGCCTGTCCTATTTGAAAAACTGTATGTCCTCACATTTCGAACAGACTTGAATGTGTCCTTACCTCAGATGGTTGTACATTCGAGTACTTATGAAGAAACATCAACATTGTTTTAACAATTCATTTGAGTGAATTTCTATTATGTTACAATTAAGAAATACGTTTCACAATTTGCCAGTGTAACAACTGCAGTGAGCAGACATGTGAAATTTAATGCATTGTCATCCATATACATTCCAAGAACCTGATTTCATCTTATATTTAGGCACATTAAATTCCATTAGAATGGGACGTATAATGCTAATGGCAATGAGAAGATGGTGAAGCAAAGTTTCCAATAAGTACATCCAATAAATATGATGAATCTGATGATAACACTGGCATTTCTAATTACAGCAATGATTTATGTCAAAACAAAGAGAAAGTGGTTACCATTTAAGTATATTACCATGCATAAACTTTGATTTACAACGAAATGCCCTGTATGGCAGTTTTCTTTGTTAGGTACTATTCAATATGTGCATATGAACACTATTTTTAAAAAATGTAATCAAATGAAACTGGACTGTCAGACATATATGGGTAACTGCCCCTTTCTCATGATTTAATATTACAAACAGATCCTCTCAAATTAAGGTACAGTCTGTTCAGGTACAGGTATAGATGTACACGTCATCTTAATTAAAGACACAGCCTATTTATGTAGTCAAAATGCCACTGGTCAGTCCCATTTGCAATGATGGTTCTACCATTAATTACCAATTACTTCAGTCTGTACCTGTACTCCAATAGGCAAGCCTTGTGAACTCAGTCCCAAAGGACAATGTGTGGCAGGCAATCCCAAAACATTGAAGATGCCAGTGTATGAGAAGTTAAATGGTTTCACCAGTGGTTCATTGTGGTATGGTGCTGGCACTGGGTGTGTTGGGTATATAAACACACCATCATTTCCTAACATTTCCTGTGAATAAAAATGTTGTCAAACATATAAAACCAGTTAATATAATATGCAATAACAGAAAGCCCTCTTAACTGGTTCATGATAAACTGGGCAAATATGCTAGACTCTTGACTGGAAGTCACTGACCATGATGAATACACAGCTACAATGAATGACAATATAACAGTGTACTGTAGCCAAACAATGATTGGGCTCAAATCACAATCAGACCACCCCTAAAGTATGAGAAAAGGGAAAATTTTGTACATTTTTGTTTCACCAGAGTGAAAGCATAGATATTCATCTGTGCTGCAGTATCTGCACCCAACCTGAGGAAGGGCACTCTGACCCTCTTGGATTTCAACTATTTCTCCCAGACGTGACAGTTCTGGCATTCATCACAAGAACCAGACAATTCCAAGTTTTGTTTACAGGATTCCAAATTTTGCATTACAAATTTATGATCTAACCTCCAGATGAATGTTTTCAGCTTTGTTCTGTGTGGGTGTTTTGTTCCCAAAGAAAACTTAATTAAATTTTAAACAATAGGAATTAGGCAATGTTTCCTAAAAACTGGGCAGCCAACACCAGAAGACCAGCTTTTAGTGCACAACCATCACAGAATTTGAAGAAGTGTGTCGAAGATGTCACCTGGCATAATGAGACAGGTGGAAGGACAGAGAGGTATTCAAAATTTATACATAAGAAGGGATGGAGAGCAGAGATAGTAGTCTAAGGGTGGTAAACCCGTAATCAAATGGTTATCAAAGTGATCAGAAAGTATGGGCTGGGGCAAGACATTAAGGTATACTGTTGTCGGAGTAAAAGTTGAGAGCATGTGTGTGGAAATCTAGGATGGTATTCACCACAACTAATATGTACACATGCAACATAAATAAACATGAAGTACTTCTTCATGGTGCTAAGTGCAGTATTATTTCTTATGGCAACAGCACTGGCTGATATACCCTATTAAGACTCTACAAACATTTCTCATGCGTCAGAATCACCACTAGTCTTTGCACCGGACTTCTCACTTTGTAACCTTCAAACAAAGGAGTGAAAGCAGGTATAATTTGTATTGAATGATGTAGGTTGCGATAACGACCAGCATTAGACAGTGACAATACAGAGAAGTTGTCACAACTATATTTTATTATCCTCCATCATGTTTTGGCCAACATGGCCATCCTTGCAGACAGCACTAAATATACAAATGAGAGGTGGACAGGTTTACACGTGTGAACCTCATGTGGAACGGCATATCACATCAAGTTCATATAGCACACTATACATACATGCTAGGATTTTCAAAAGCAGGCATGAAATTCATTAGTTTAAACATTCGTATAATGCTCAGCGTAAGTCCATATATTATAGTTTGTGGCTTGGTGGAGGTGTACAAGCAAAGAGATTAGGAAATGTGTCCACCAGTCACAATTTCACAGATGTGCTGAGGGTATGAAGAGTCTGGAAATAGTAACTAATAGGTCAGTATAAGTCTCTCACTTAATGGATACACCAGTAGGTGTTGCAATGACCAGTGTAATTACCATCTATGAATAAGTAAAAATTACTTGCAAAGGTTGTTACATATACAGTTTCTATGATGGACAAGTGAAAAGACAGACGGATTCCACCTGTGCAAATATGGGCATGTATTACATCACATGCAAAGATAATGTGTAAAAAAAAATATTATCAAAGAGGTAATAGATCCACAAACATACTTGGTACGAGTTGAAGGCAAATGTAAAGGTTAACCAGTTCATATCAAATGTCTACCACAATCAACGTGCATTGTAGGGTTTAAAATGCCACAGCTGGTTTTAGTTACTGCCAATACCATGCACAGTAGTGGCAGCCATTTCAATTCTTGTCTCTTTTAGAGTGCCCCAGGGCATCTGATTCCAGCACAAAAGGGTTAATTCGAATGGGGCACGTCAGCAGCACTGTGTATAGGTTGAAGCTCAGTTGATACAACGGAAACAAGTGGAATAGTTGACCTGTTAATGTATCAGCCTACTGCTCCTTTAATTAATACAGATGCAAAGAATCTTGAGCATGTTCATTTTCCAACCCTAACAGATACAAATACTGCACATCTGATATGTACTTCTATTCACGTGGTAGCTGTATTCGACGAGAACATGTAGTAAATTCAAAAACTATTTTTCTTGTATTTTGGTATTTCTATCTCTCTCTCTCTCTCTTTTCAGGAAGGCCTTTCTCAAGAAAGTGTTCTACACTTTGAGTTTCCATTACAGTTCCCTCTTTCAGTGCATTCTTTTCATTTTCTTTCACACTGTCAAAGGCAGTGGTTCTTAATTTTTACTGCAGCCCACAACCCTCTGGTTCTCAAACGATTTTCTCATAACATACCAAAAATCATTAAAGCAGGTCAGCTTTTTAAATCACACACAGCATAACTATGAAGTAAAAGAGAAAGCATTCAGACATTTATTTGCAGAGTAAAATTAAGAAAAATTTAGAATGTCTTGCACCCCCTAGAAGGGGTATCTGACACCTCAGATTACGAATCTCTGGTCTAAGGCGTAATTATATTTCTAACAGTCCCTCCTCCTCAAATGTCATCTTCAAACTACTCAAAGTATGCCATGTTTGAAGAGGTTCTGATGACAAAGTCACATCAAAATAACTTTATAGACTGGTGCTGCATGAAATGCTGGCAGACAAGCCCACCAACAAACTCAGAATGTACTGTATGTGCCAATCACGGGCCAGCAACCTACTGATGGGACTCTACATTACCTGTGTTTTTGATGTATTACATGAACAGAACCAGACTGAAATTGTTTATGGTATGCTGATGAGACTTACAGTGCTAAATACAACATCACAGTGCTAAGTAAGAAGTAACGAAAACTTTATTCTCACAGTTTTGTGATCCTAGTTCAATCCATTAACATTCAACAGTTAACTTAAGTGCCCTCATTACAGTGTCAGACACCTGCTTCCACTGTTCTGTCTTGGGGCAGCATCCAGCTTTCTTTCCACATATATTACTGTTACAATTGCTTTTTGCCACAGCATTCAAGATATTTCTGTGCTTGTGTTCTCTCTGCTCAAAATTGAAGGAGCCAGAGGTATAAGGCCCAGCTGGCATAATTCACACTTGTAAGCATGTAAAAACTGAAAAAAATTGATACTACTAATGTATGTAAGCTATCCGAGTGTCTAAATTACCATTTATTTTATGCTATGGACTAAATGGTATGAACTCGGAAAGCTTCACATTTGTTAACAGTTTATATGGTAAAGCTGATGTTATGAAGGGACATTACTTTATCTCACAACTAGTGCTAGTCACTTTCCATTGGCTTGGTTATGTTACACATACATATGCCTGCATACCAGCTAGTTTCCAAGCTGCTTAATGGACAGCATATGAGTCATCTGTGCATCACTAAGTGCATGTTGAATGATACTTATGCAGAATACATAGTGCTAGATAAATTCAGACAACAATTTAATACGTGTAAAAAGTTTTCAAGCCATGCCTGATGCATACTTGCTTTTAAATGCCTGGCACTGAATATAAGGAATTTTGGCAGGCAGGGTGTATGACACTGGTTCACCCAATGGGCAGTGCTTTTCACAAATCCGCTCCCATACGTCACCTTAGTTGGAAAGACCTGCATTGTCCAAATGCCTGTATCTGAACCTGGATGGATAAGGACACTGCACAAAAGAAAATGTGAAGAAGCTTTCTGAACAGAATTTTACAATGTAGTTCTTTTTGTGCGCACTACATGGTGCTTGAATCTACATTCTGACATCAGATTTCTTTGGTTTCATGTATTGCAGATACTGTTTCTTTGTTAATATTTGTGGAAAACTAATAAAAATTTCAGTTTTGTCAACATGGCAAAGAAGAAAGGTAAAAATATGAACATTGAGAGCAAAAAATACAGAATTACATGTGAAAGGAGTTTAAATTATGAAAATGTAGAAATATTGGTTTATGAATATTTGTAAAATGAACGTATTTCATCTGACAGTGATTCTAGTGACATAGAAAGTGACAGTGATGATGAAACTAATGTCCTTGTTGTTGTTATTCCACCTGATTCTTCCCCACTCTACCACCCTCTCCCATCACCTTTCACAAAAAAGGTATGCGTAAATGTGGTAGTTCAGTTTTGTTAAAGTATTATGGCATTTGTTGAATTATTTCATACCGCAGAATTTTATCAACATATAGTTATTCAGATTATCCTCTACACAAGTCAAGCCATAAGTGCAGCGCCATACCCCTTCACAGGATATTCCTTATACCAGACCTGGGTTCCCTTGACAGTGGAAAAAATGAACCTTTCAGGCCTAACAATATCACAGGCATAATCAAATATACCCAAATTCAAAATGTGTTGGACTGATGATCCTGATTTTGGCATACCAATTTTTTTCCACCCAAAGGAATGCCCTACAATAGATTTGAAGCAATTTTAGCCTTTTTTCACTTCAATGAGTGTAGTTGGAATTAAGCTCATTCCTATGAATTCTAAAAAATTAAAACCTATTCTTTTGTAAGTCAAACCCATCAAAAACTCTCACCTTCCTTCAGTTCATGCAAACTGTATCCACACACCTCATTCAACAGGAAGAGATACCTGCAACTCCTCACTCACCTGCTCTGACTTCATCATCAATAGCCTCCCCTAAATGTCAAGTGTACCACCCCCAAGATGAGCTCCAGCCAAATACCCTCCATACCGATTTTATGGAAAAATAGGGAAGAACATGTTCTCCTGCATTTCTCTCCTCCCTTTCAAACTGATGAAACACCCACAAGTATATGCAGAGTGTGCTTGAAAAATAAAAAAAAAACTTGCTAAAAATAGATGGTTTTGTAAAAAGTGTGGGATTCCAATGCACCCAGGACTATGTGACACAAGATCACACACACTAAAACAATACTAGCCAGTATGTTTTGCATCCTGTTAGAATTTGGTGAACCTATCTTTAATAGTTTTCTTAAAATTAAAGATATAAAAGAGTGGTCTTTCTAAAGAAAATTGCTGGGCCAGCACTTTATCAGGCAGTCCAGATAATGGGAGTCAATGTATTAAAAAGCCCACTGCTACTTGACACTATATGAAGATATTCTACAAACATAAAACTGTTCCTTACCTGCAGTTCTTCATGAATCTGATGGCACTGGCTAATCAGGTACCTATGATGTTCACAACCATGTTCCACGCCCCACTTTTCAATAATTGCTGTCATGATGCCAACAAAAGTGTGGTTAGACATACCTATGAACCATTTCAATAACTCCCAGTATGCATTGATTGAGCCCTGGAAAATAAAATATTTCCATCATTATGACATCCTTTTCATACAATTTATTGCAAAGGCCTTGACATAGTTACAGGAGGTTAACTACATTTGAAGTCCCCTATTATCATAGTTGCACAATGGACAAATTGGAAAGGACAAATGTATACAAATTATAAACAGGTGGAATAGATGTGTCAAAGTATGTTTTAATTCTGAACTCTGATGTGTTCTCTGTATAAAGTATGCGAAGGGAACACGTGTATGTGAAGCCACACAAACACCCATGCATTCACCTGTCTGTCCACAACATCCCTGAAAGTACAAGTGAATTCTGACGAAATTTGGTGTACACTAATCCATTATAACTCTACATTACTTGATATGCAAAGGAAACTTCTACAGTTATGTCAAAAACATATCACTGTATACCCCTCTTCCTGCTCCCCCCCCCCCCCCCCCCCCAACAAAAAAAAAAAAAAAAAAACAGACTAAAAAAAAAAAAAACAAGAAAGGTCCTTGGCATAAAATATATACCTCACTAAGATCTACACCTATTATTGTAAACATTTTCTGCAAAAGCAAATATTTAATAACTACAAGGCAAACAAATTTCTGACACTACAATATGCCTTGGTTTGCAACAACAGACTTGTCTTTGCACTAAATGATCACCAAGACAATGAGGCATGCACAAACACAAAGCCCATATGATTACTCCTACAGAGTACATTCTAATCCCTTGTTCTTATTTTTAATGAAAGAAGCTGACATCACTGTGTGTAACAATGATCCATACCTTACAGTCCAAAAGGTGTTCGGAAAATGATGGACCATCTTTTACCTTCATTTTTGCCAACCAAATGGCAGCTGAGTTCTTCATTTTCTTTATTTGAACCTATAAATACCAGATAATGTTATACACAGCAAAACCTTGTAATGTTGTGTAGTAAATAAGGAGCTTACATGGGCTTAGATATGCTGCTTTGATGGAGTAAACAAGAAAGCAACTCTGAATTGCAATGAATAAACCTCTCAAAAGTGACCACAAGAAACAAAATGGGCTGAGAGAGTCATTTACACCAGTTGAACAAATGTAGGCTGTAAAGTGGATCAAAGTGCTCTTGTATCATATCCATCAGTTAGAATACAGAATGGTAGGCACAGAGTGACCCATGCACTTTGATCGTGCTTAATCTTTTGTGCAGTAGTCATCAGTTAAGCCTTCAGCATGGCGTGACGAGCACTCATCGTCATAGAGTAAACATCACCTATCGTGGAGTGACGAGCACTGTTCGTCATGCTGCACGCCCTCACTCATTCGTCTATATCTCAACAACTTAGGGAGCAAATGTAATCAGGCCACTTCGTGCTTGTTCGTGAAGGAGCTGGCTCTCTTATGGTGTGGGAGAGTGTTGCTAGAAATTATTTCTTCATTTTTTCTCTGCTCCAGAAATTTGGGCTTTCTTTTTGCAGTCCCTAATTTCACAGACGGTTTTAAGTGTCCCTCTAACAGTGAAATGAAATACGGAATGAATGTCGTCGCTATCGTCACGTAGCTGAGTCATGTAGCTTTGAAATGGTGTATGACATCACCCTCATATATCAAAGGACTGTTTGTTTCTTCACTGCTGTTTTTGGGTCAGGATTTCTTTTGAAGCTGCAGTCTGTTGCAATGATGGCGTGAAGTAGGAAGTGTATGTTGGAGGATGAGATTCAACAAAGTTTGCTAGAGGAACTTACAGCTTCTGATCAGAGTAGTTGTAGTGACGATGATGACTCAAGTGGGACCGATGACTTGACTGTAGTTGAGGTACTTGGTTCAGAATGTAGTGACAGTGAAAGTGACGATGTGCAATGTGCTACTGCATCCAGTGCGCCTACTGCTTCAAATGTTACATTTATGTGGGAGGACATGACAAATTATGTAGGGCAAAGGGAACAGTTTGTTGATAAATATGGGCCTCAAAATGAAGCCCAAAATGAAACTAATTGTGCTAAAGTGTTCAAAATGTTTTTTGATGACGAACTGGTGGAACTAACAGTGCGCGAAACAAACATTTATGCAGCACAAAAAATACAAGCCAGAAGTTTCATTCCATTGCGTTCCAGAATGCGGGACTGGAAACCTGTCACTAAAGACGAAATGTATGTTGTGTTAGCACTTTTCATGCTGATGGGAAT
>Ga0123357_10002017_pt1 | contig 22253 bp, 14 predicted proteins | sample TergutEmb28metaG_FD_89873 | JGI IMG/M metagenome (GOLD analysis project Ga0123357, IMG submission 89873) | Embiratermes neotenicus P4 segment gut microbial communities from Petit-Saut dam, French Guiana - Emb289 P4 | ecosystem: Host-associated > Arthropoda: Insects > Digestive system > Gut ... | reverse complement strand
TCTTGAGAGAGGAGGATTTCCGGTCCGTTTTCGAATGTGAAGGGAGGTGGCAATGAAGATTGATTTTCAGTTCATAGGCTTTTGCCTGTGGCTACTCTGTCAATTTGGAGTTGACCTGCTGTATTGGTTAAGGCGCCTTTACAGCAAACGTCACCCTCGACCTCAACAAAACCGCGGGTGACGTTTTGTAAACCTGAGGTAGACGTTGCGCTGGCGCAAGCCTTGCCTCCTTAGTCTTATTATAGCATTGTAACAAAATCTCTCTGCATGCTACCTAAAGCACGGCTTGCATACAGAATTTGGTTGGAACCGCCTAGTTGAAAGAAATAGGACTTCCTTTCACAATTGTTTGTGAACTAAAAAAACCAAGGAAAGGAAGTCCTGATGTCCAGTGTAGACCAGCAACCATCTCCTGTCAGCCTCTCATGTGTTGATATTGATCTTGAGGAGCGCCACCGGCTGCTACGCCAAACAGAGATCAAAGCAAAAATCGCTGAAGAAGACAGGCGGATTTCTGAGCGCTACGCCACAAGCTGCCCTGTATGTGGCTCAAGGATGCACCGCCACGGCATGAGCCGGTCCAAAGAGCTCTGGACGCGCGCAGGGATGGTTCTTATAAGCCTAACGAGGCTACGCTGTCCTACCTGTCATCATTTTGCTGTGCCCGCACACAGCCTGGTTGACGACGGGCTTTTAAGTTCTGTAGCGCAGCAGTTCGTAGAGCTCTGCCGCTTTAACTCCTTTGCCACCTCAGCAAAGTTGCTGAACAAGCTCTTAGGTATCGATATCCCTGTTATGACACTTCACTCCTACGTTCGGCGCCAGGCGGTCTATTTTGACGATGAGATAGTTAGGGCTACAGAAGCGCTTTACAAGCAAGGGATCTTTCCTGATGTCGATGCTTCCCTGGCGCCAGGAGCTCCGCTGTATCTGGCCATAGACGAGGGACTGATGCATGAATGGACCTACTGTCACAACAAGAAGAGAGCCGATAAGACCAAACAGTTTGTTACCGCGCACTGCGCTGTCTTTTTCGATGGAAGGAGGCGCATCTCATCTGATACGGCAAAACCGAGATACGCTTTGACCAGCAGGTACGGACACGCATCAGCAACTACGAGCATCGACCAGTTCTTCTCTGAGACCGTCACGCTTTCATACAAGCGGGGATACACAAGTTCGCACCCGCTCTTCATCTTAACTGATGGAGCGAAGTATCTAGCCCGAGGTATTGAGACCCACTTTCCCGGGTCAATCCATTTACTGGACATCTTTCACTTAAAGAGTCGGGTAGCAGCACTTATTGACGAAGCTCATCCGCTCTATGAGAGATCTATAGAGGCGATACGGGCCTATGATCCAAGACGTCTGCTTGCCGTAATCGATGGTTGCCAGGTATTTGATGAGCAGGAACGTGAGCTGAAGAAATCTTTGCTTGGATATGTGAGTCGAAATGCTCAGTTCATCTATAACCACCGTGACCCGAGAACAAGGGTACACGGGTCAGCAAGCGCCGAAAAGGCGGTAGATCTTTTGGTGGCCCGGCGCTTTAAGAACAGGGGAATGTCATGGACTGAGCCAGGATGCGAGGTGCTCTTACGCTTCCAGGTGCTTGCCTATAATAGACAGCTTGATGACTACTGGCAAGCGCGCCATGAGCGGAGCTCTGTCCTGCAAACACTACCGGACAAAGAAGACGTGGCGTCGAGCCTGCCAGCCTTTGCAGCGACACAGGCCTCTGGCAACCATCCAGCCTATTACCACCAGGTACACCTTAACGATCATGAACGGACAGCAGGGATCAATGTGAACTGACACCGGCAAGGTATTGGTCACCTTAGTAGATCAGGACAGGTTCAATGCCTGCCCTGATCCACTCTGTAAAATAATACTCGCACTACAGCTAGGCTACGGGACAAACAACCCTTTGACCAAACAGGTCCGTTGTCTTATGCTTGTTTTGAAGGGAATCTCCCTTTTTCATTTGACTTGGAGTGCACCCAACTCAAATCCGTATGAATGCAAAGCACGTGAAGTAACGAAGCAATCGCAAAAAAACACCATCGGCGGAAGACAGTGCCGCTCCGGGCAACGCGCGCCGGGTCCCCGCGCGCTACGCATGAGTTGCGGCTCGTTGCCAGTCCCCAGGGTGGCAAACGCCCTCCGAGGCGTTTGCCACGAGCGCCAGCGGCGCGAGAATATCCAAAAAAACAGGGCGCCGTAAGGCGTTCTGTTTTTCTGTAGTTTACTGCCAGCTCAAACAGACATAGCCCCCTAAGCATAAGCAGCAACTCCCTGTCTTTTCGCGCGGCCAGCGCGAAAACATTTTACGTTGCGCGCCCAAAGGGCGAGCAATCAGTACCGGGTTATTTTTTGGGGGTAGATAGGAGCGGAGAAAGCGGTAGGGCGATTTTGATTTGGGGAGGAGGCCGTAGGATCGCCCGACAAAGCGAGCGCCAGGAAATCGACGAAACGTCGATTTCAGCTCGCGACTCGGGAAGCCGTAGGCCGACCTGGGGCCCCAAATCAAAATTGCCCTACCGCTTTCTCCGCGGTGTTGCAGGATAGATGGTGACAAACGCCCCTGGGTGTTTGTTACGAGCGCCGGCAGCGCGACTTTTCAAAAACAGAGCGCCCGAGGGCACTCTGTTTTCTGTATTTTATTGCCGCTCCGAGCAACGCATGAGTTGCGGCTCATTGCCTGAACACAGGGGGACTGTCCCCCTCCGTCACCACTTATTTGGGCATGAGTAGCAGGTAGAAGGCGGCCAGGACGGCGGTGGCGTTGTAGATTGCGTGGACGATTACGGCGGGCCAGATGGTTTTGGCCTTGTAGGCAAGCCAGGCGGTCACAAAGCCGAGGAGCACATAGAGCGGCGCTGCCCAAAGCGAGATATGGCTCGCCGCAAAGAGCGTCGAGATGATGACTGCCGCCAGCACGACGGGCAGACGCGCGCTGAACCACTCCTGGATGATGACCCTGAAGGCAAGCTCTTCGATAAACGGCCCGAGGATTGCTACCGTGAACACCGCTGCAATCGCGCCGGCCCAGGAGGTGCCGAACAGATACGGCATGCTTCCTGCTTTGGGGGCATGCCATTTAAGCAGAGGCGCTGCCCAGCTGGTCCACCCCAGCGCTGCCAGCCACAGCAGGATTGACAGGCAGATGACCGCGACAGTCGCCCGGACCGTGCTCAGGGGGCGTGCGCTGCTGTCGCCGTACTCGCTGTTTTCACCGCGTTCGTGTTCGTCGTCTGTAAGCTGGCGTAGCCTGAACGCGGCCGCAAATGGCAGCTTGCGCCGGTATGCCAGGAGCGCCAGTACGCCCAGCTCGATCACGTAGAACACCACCAGTAAGGTGATGCGGACCCAGACCACGCCGACCGCTGGCAGCAGATTGGTGAGTCGGTTGCCAATGATGAGCGAGCTGACTACGCCGGCGGCAAGCAGCGTCAGCGCGATGATGATCACATCGGCGAGCGACCAGGGGCGCACGGTCTCGACCGAGCGGCGCAGCCGCGGCTGGCGCGTCACGGTCTTGATGCCGTGCTGGCCGCCCTGTTGGCGCACGTCGATCTGCGACAAGCGCTCCAGAATCTCGCGGGAGTCGGGAGTGTCAGGCATGGGCGGTTCCGTTGAGATTACTCCGGTCATCCTGCGCTTCAGTCGCAGGATCCAGACTCTCTGTCTCCGGGTTAGATTCTGCGACTGCGTGCGCAATGACCAGAGTGGGGTCGGCCAGGATTGCCTGAAGTTGAGACTCGTCAAGGATGGGTACGCCGAGGGTGACTGCCTTGGCGTACTTGCTGCCAGCGTCAGCGCCAGCCACCACAAAACTCGTCTTCTTCGAGACCGACCCGGTCACCTTGGCGCCCAGCGCGCGCAATGCCGCACCCGCCTCTTCGCGCGTCAGTGCCTCAAGCGCGCCGGTCAGCACGAAGGTCTGCCCGGCGAGCGGACCTGAGCCGGGGCCAACGCCAGCGCCGGAGCCAGCACCGGGGCCAGCGCCCGCCAGCGCCTCAGCGTCGCCTTCGCGCTTGAGCACCACGCCGCGTGCCAGGAGGCGATCGATCAGCTCACGGTTAGCGGGCACGGAGAAGAAATCCCGGATCGCGGCCGCCACCACGGGGCCCACGCCCTCGACAGCGGAAAGCTCCTCTTCTGTGGCCGCGGCCAGAGCCTGGATACTGGGGAAGTAGCGCGTGAGGTCTTCTGCTGTGCGCGCGCCGACCTGGCGGATTCCCAGGCCAAAAAGCAGCTTGGCAAAGGGCGCCTGCTCTGAGCCTTCGATGGCCTCCAGCAGCTTGGCCGCTATCAGCGGGCTGAAGGTCTGCTCCGTGCCGCCTTTAAGCACGCGCCCGGTTTTGGTCGCGACCAGATCGTCGTAGTCAAGCCGGTAGAAGTCGGCGATGTCGCGCACAAGGCCGGTGTCAACCAGCAGGGTGATGATCTCTGCGCCGAGGCCCTCGATGTCGGCGGCCCCGCGGCTTGTCCAGTGGCGCAGACGCTCGAAACGCTGCGCAGGGCAGGTGATGTTCTCGCAACGAAGCGTGACTTCGCTTTCCTCGTAAAAGACTTCCGCACCACAGCTCGGGCAGCGCTGCGGCATCTCGAATGCGCGCTCGCTCCCCGTACGCAGGCCCTCGACGGGACCCACGACCTCGGGGATGACGTCGCCGGCTTTGCGCACGATGATCGTGTCGCCAATCAGCACGCCCTTGCGATGCACCTCGCCCGCGTTATGCAGCGTGGCGCGCGCGATGGTGCTGCCGGCCACGGTTACCGGGTCGAATTCTGCCACCGGAGTGAGCGCGCCGGTGCGCCCCACCTGTACGACGATGTCGCGCAGGACCGTCGTCTTTTCTTCCGGCGGAAACTTAAAGGCAATAGCCCAGCGTGGGGCGCGCATGGTCGAGCCCAGCTGTGCCTGCGCGGCAAAGTCATCGACCTTGACCACCACGCCGTCGATCTCATAGGGCAGATCGAAGCGGTCGGTAAGCGCGCGTTCACAGAAGGCCCGGACCTCGGCGGGGTTGGGGCAGATCCGCACGTCAGGGTTGACGTGAAAGCCCGCCTCGGTCAGCGCGACCAGGAAGTCGTGCTGGGTACTGAGGGTACTGAGCGCTCCAGGGGCAGGGGTCCCCGGCTCCGAGGGCCCGCCCGCTGGCCTGGGTCCCGGCCCCGGCTCTGGCTCTGGCTCCGGCCCCGGCTCTGGCTCCACTGGGAACAAGGCCGCTTGCTCGTTTTCCGGGCGCTGGCGCTGCGCAGTACCGCTGTCGCCGTCGCCGCCTCGCGCGTACATGAAGGTCGCCAGGTCGCGCGAGGCCGTGATTGCCGGATCCTTCTGGCGCAGGCTGCCCGCCGCCGCGTTGCGCGGATTGGCAAAGGTCGGCTTGTTGGCCGCCTCCTGCGCCTCGTTAATGCGCTCAAAGCTTGCCTTGGGCAGATAGACCTCGCCGCGGACCTCGATCTCGGCCTGGTCTGCCAGCAGGCCCGGGCGCAGGCGCAGCGGCACATCGCGCACCGTGCGGATGTTGGCCGTGACGTCCTCTCCGGTGCGGCCATCGCCGCGCGTCGCCGCGCGAATCAGCTCGCCATGGCGGTAGGTCAAAGCGATCGAAGAGCCATCGATCTTGAGTTCGGCAATAAAGCGCGGCGCGTGGCCGAGCGCCTCGGTCGTGCGCTGCATCCAGGCGTCAAGCTCACCAATGTCCATGGCGTTATCCAGCGAATACATCTTTGTCGCGTGCGCGACGGCGGCAAACTGACTATCGGGAGTAGTCCCCACCCGTTGGGTTGGCGAGTTAGGCGTGATGAGGTCAGGGTACTCGGTCTCAAGCGTAATCAGCTCGCGCATGAGCGAGTCATAGGCCGCGTCGCTGATGGAAGGCGCGTCCTTGGCGTAGTAGAGGTAGCTGTGATGCTCAAGCTCGCGGCGCAGCTCGTCGATGCGCCGGGTGGCCTCAGCGCGCGTGGGCAGAGGCAGGTCATCAGGACCAAAAAGCGAGCCCTGGCCTGAGAGATTTGCGACAGGATTGGTCATCGCGCGCTCACCTCCCCTTTAGTTGGCGAGAGAGGCACGGGCCCCGTTTTGTCATCCAGCTTGGCGGCGGCGGCTTCTGCGGCGGCGTGCAGCAGCTCGCTGACGGTGGGGTGCGCAAAGACCGTGCGCCGGAAGTCTGCCACGGTCATCTGCGCGGCCAGCGCTTCTGCCGCTATCGCGATGAGCTCGACGGCGTGAGCGCCAACAATCTGGCAACCCAGCAGCTCGCCCGTTGCGCGATCGGCAATCAGCTCAACGTAGCCCTCGCTCTCGCCCTCCGCAAGCGCCTTGCCGTTGCCCGCGTACTTGACCAGGCCAGAGACCGGCGCATAGCCCGCCTCTTTGGCGGCGGCGCTGTGCAGGCCGACCGCGGCGACCTCCGGGAAGGTGTAGACGCAGGCAGGGATGGCGCGGTAGTTGACCGTCTGCGTGGGGGTACGGCCCGCCAGCTGCGCGAGCGCGTTGCGCGCGGCGGCGCGGCCCTCGGCCTCAGCGGCGTGCGCAAGCATCATGCCGCCGATGGCGTCGCCTACGGCAAAGACGCCCGGCACGTTGGTCTGCAGGTGCTCGTCAACTTTCAGGGCGCGCCGATCGCGGGCCAGCCCCAGCGCGTCTGCGCCCAGGCCCGCCGTGCGCGGCGCACGCCCGACCGCCGACATCAGCACGTCTGCGGCGAGCTCTGTGCCGTCAGACAGCACAGCGATCACGCGCGAGCGCGCGGCGGGGCCGACTCCTGACAAAATTACCCCAGGGGTATTTTTGTCATCTCGTTCCTGCTGGCGCGCCGTCTCCACGCTTGTGCCCAGATGCAGCTGCACGCCCTGTTGTTGCAGGGACGCCGTCAGCATCCGCACCACGCGCGCGTCAAAGCCCGGCAGCAGCGTGGGCGCCAGCTCGACGATGTGCACGGTCGAGCCAAAGGCCGCATAGGCGCAGGCAAACTCGACGCCAATGACGCCGCCGCCCACGATGATAATCTCGCGCGGAATCTCGCGCAGCGCAAGCGCGTCGTCACTGGTCCAGACAAAAGGCTGGGAGAGCGCCGGCAGAACCACCGGCTCAGAACCCGTGGCGATGATGACCGCATCGGAGTCATAGGTGGCGAGAGGGGCCGAGGGGGTATTGCTGGCGGTCTCGGCAGCGGCGGCCACCGCCACCGTGGTCGGCGCAACCAGGCGTGCCTGGCCCTGGACCACGGTGACCTTCAGGCGCTTTGCGGTTGCCTCAAGCTGGTCGACCAGCTCGTCAACCACGCCCTCCTTGCGCCCGCGCAGCGCGCCGGGATCAACACGCACGCACGCCGCATCCGGCAGGCCTGTCAGCGCGAAGTCTGCGCCACGGGCCACCTCGCGCAACGCATGGGCGCTGCGCAGGACAGTCTTGGCAGGAATGCAGCCCGCGTTAAGGCAGGTACCCCCCAGCCGCGCGGATTCGAACAGCGTGACCTCGGCGCCCGCGGCTGCGGCCTCAAAAGCCGCCGCGTAGCCACCCGGACCCCCGCCAATTACTGATATCTTAGGCATTAACACTCCCTTGGATTGCGCCCTGAAACACAACGATTCTGCTGTTTCCTAGTATAGCAGCGCTACAACGTTTTACCGGCGCTAAGCAAACAAGGGAGCATGTTGTTGATGCACACCGTTGCCACACCAGACAAGCGCCGCGCCAGGTCCCCGCGCCCTCACACATGAGTTGCGGCTCGGTGCTCAGTGCCGCTGGATTGCTGCGGCGCTACGCGTCCCTCGTGTGAGACAAGATCAGTGCTGCTTGAGTTGGGTAATTATCTCGGCGCAGGTCAGGGGTTCGGGCTCCACGGGCAGCGACGCCAGGATCGTTTTGCCGTAGCCTTTGGTGAGCAGGCGGGAATCGCCCAGGATCACGAAGCCCTCGTCGGCGGCGCTGCGGATGAGGCGCCCGGTCGCCTGCTTGAGCTCGATGACGGCGTCGGGCAGGTCGTAGCGACCCCAGGCGCCCGACCCCTCGGCGGCGCGGCGCGCTTGCGAGAGCGGGTCGTTAGGCCGCGCGAAGGGCAACTTGGGGATGATAACGCAGCGCAGCGTGTCGCCCGGCGCATCGAATCCCTCCCAAAACGACTTGGTCGCAAAGAGGGAGGCGCGCGGGTCGCGCAGGAAGGTGTCACTGATTGCCTGGCGGCTGTAACCCGCGCTTTGCGAGAGCAGCGGAATGCCCGCACTCTCCAGTTGCGGCTTCAGCGCACGGTAGAGCTCACTTAAGTCCCGGTTGTTCGTGAACAGCGTGAGTACACCGCCGCCCAGCGCCAGGTGCGTCTGCAGGAGCAGCTTGCCCAGCGCGCTGCGGCAGGCCGGGTCGTTTGGCTGCGGCAGGTCGCGCGCCACAAAGACGCGCATCTGCGCAGGCAGGTCAAAACTGGAATCGAGCCGCAAGGTTGACCACTCTTCGGGATCAAGCCGGTCAAGACCAACGCCGCGCGCAAAGCGCTCGAAGCTCTCCCCTACGGCCAGAGTTGCCGAGCTGTAGACCACCGAGTTGGTGCGCGTGTAGAGCTCGTCTGCCAGGCGATCGGCCACGCTGAGCTGCTCGATCGAGAGCTCCACGAACTGGCGCGCACCGCGGCCACGGCCCTGGCCTTGGCCCTGGCCCCGGCCCCGGCCTTGGCCCGCGGTGACATGGACCGTATAGACCAGTTCCGGGTTGGGCGCATCCAAGATTTGCTCCAGCGCCTGGGCCTGTGCGTCCAGGCCCATGAGCAGGCCAACAAAGTCCGGCAGCGCGTCGCCACGCTCCTCTTTTGGAACAGTGTCAAGCCCATGCGTCATCTTTGCGACCAGATCCTTGCCGGCAGCAGACAGCTCTCCAAAGACGCGCGCCAGGCTCGCGCCGCTGGCCTCGCAGGTCTGCCAGCGCAGTGAAGCCCGCAGCTCGGGACTCAGCCAGAGCTCGGTCGCATATGACAAAACGGTGCCTGACCCCCTTTTGTCATCCTCCTCGCGCAACGCCTTCACGTCTGTGAAAAAGGCTTTCGCATGAACGCTCAACTGCTCGACCAGCGCGGCAAAAAGCTCCAGCTGCGTGGTGGCGGCACGGGCGTTATCTGCCACCAGCTTCACCGTCAGCTTTTGCAGGCCCGCCAGAGCGCCAGAACCGTCCGGCTTACCCAGCAACACCCGCAGGCTGTCCATCTCGCGCTCACTGAGGCTTACGCTCAGCTGGCGGCGCGCCTCGGATTCCGCGCTGTGCGCCTCGTCGATGATCCAGTAGCGCACGGGCGGCAAAATACCACCGGAAGTCAGCAGGTCGCGAAACAGCAGCGAATGATTGGTCACGACGATGTGCGCGCTGCGAGCCCGCCGGCGCGGGCCGTGCACGTAGCAGTGGCGGTAGTGGCGACATTTTCGCTTGGTGCAATCGGCTGAGGAGGCGCAGATGCTGCGGCGCGCGGCCCCAAAAGCCGGAAAGTTGAAGTTGTCGAAGTCGCCCCAGGGGGTCTGCGCGACCCAGACCAGCAGGTTAGCCACGTTGATGCCGGTGAGCAACCCGCGCTCGCCGCGACCACCGCCCTGACGGCCACGCAGTTGCGCGTCGATCTTGCGCAAGCAGGGATAGTGCTCGTAGCCCTTGAGCGCAACGTAGCGCAGATCGCCCGAGGGGACGCCCGAGACGGGAGGGGGGACGGTTCCTCTGTCATCCTCTGCAGCAGTAGAGTGCGATAGAGGAACCGTCCCCTCTGTCCCAAGCGCGGCGGACAGGCGGGGCAGCTCGTGGTAGAGGAGCTGGTCGGTCAGGGCGTTGGTCTTGGTCGCCACACCGACCGTGATTGAGTTGGCGCGCGCCAGACGCGCTGCGCAGACCAGATAGGCAAGTGACTTGCCCACTCCCGTGCCCGCCTCGACCACCAGATGCTCGCTGGCCTCCTGTGCGGCAGCGACGCGACGCGCCATCTCCTGCTGCTCCCAGCGGCGCTCGAACGCCGGATACATCGCCCCGGCCACGCCGTCGGCGGAAAGGTCAGCCGTAATCTCTGCCCTGCCCGGAAAGACCAGCTCTTTCTCGTAGGCATCGTAGAACTCATCGGGGAGTTTCTCTGCGCGCAGTTGTCGCTTGCGCAACGCCGCCAGGTCGAAGTCATCCCGAGACGGTGTCCGCTTTACTGTGTCATCCTGCGCGTCAGTCGCAGGATCCAGATATCCCGCCTCGTGACTGGATGCTGCGACGGAGCCTGTGCTGCGCGCAGTCGCAGTACGCAGCATAACAGAATGGGAAGCTCGACCTTTGATCAAGGTCTCCAGCCAGCGTGCCTCCACGCAACCTGCAAGCAGCTCCCCGCAAACGCGCAGCAGCTCCAGCGGCAGCAGCGCAACGGCTGCCAGGCCCACGCGCCAGATCAGCGCCAGAGCCTGCGTGTCAACTGACGCGCGGTGAGCCCCCTCAACCAGCTCATGGCGCTCGGGGGCAACGGCTGCTATCAGGTCACTGCTCGCGTAGCTGGTCAGCCGGGGCAGGCCCAGGCGCAGAAACGTCAGCGAGTCGCACCAGCCACCCGGCAGAGCGCCTGTCGCCGTCTCGATAAAACCACGATCAAAAGCGGCATTGTGCGCAACCAGGTCCCGGTCGCCAATGAACTCACGAATCTCTCCCACCACTGCATCAAGAGCAGGCGCCTCTTCCAGGTCCGCATCAGTGATGCCGGTAAGCTCGACAATCTCGGGCGGCAGAGGGCGCGCCGGGCGTATCAGCGTGTCATAGGTCGCCAGCACCTCGGCGCCGCGCATGCGGACCAGGGCGACCTCGATCAGCTCATCTTTGTCGGGAGAAAACCCCGTAGTCTCGGTATCAACCAGGCACACTTCCGGCTCGCCATCCAGCGCAAAGCCCGCGCGCGCCTGCTCAACTGCTTCGTGATAGAGGGTCGCAACTTCAGCACTCGTGCCTGACGCTATCAGATCATCGAGAGCCATTAATTCCGCCTCTTACCTCGCCATCACGTTATCTTGACGCGCCAGTGATTTTGCTCAACCGGACAGCAGGCGCCAGGACGCGCGTAAACTCACAAGCCCCTGCGCTCTCCAAAAGCGTCGCCCGGCAAACTTTCCGCACGCTGGCCCCTTACTGAGCGCTCTGCATACCAGGCATGAACCTGTCTTTGACCAGCCAGGTTGAGCCCTGCTTGACAAAGGTCCACGTCATGGTAAACGATCCATTGCCCGCCGTTATTTCATCAGCGTTAATAGTCATCGTATCGCCACTGGTGCTGGACGCGCCCATCTTATAGCCCGTGATGCTGTAGGCCTTAAGTTGCGTCGCAAAATCTGCCACCGACTGCCCTTCCTTCTTGGCCTGGGGCAGCAATTGGTACGCAGCCTCATAGTTGCCTGCCGCCACCGCCTTATAGTAATTCTCGACAAAAACCTCGGGAGTCTGACCAGCAGGAACCTTGGTCGCAGTTTTTGCGTCAAAAGAGGCGGAGGTACCAGATGTTGACGTACCCGTGCTGGTTGTAGCAGCAGCGCCCGTGCCCGTGTTATTTGAAGTCGTGTTCGACGGGCGTGTGGCGATAAAAACGATCGCTCCCATCAGGACCACCACCACAACGACCAGGGCGAAAATGAGTTTCATTTGCTTATTCATGTCATACCTTTCCGGGGCACGCGCGCAGAAGGGACGAGCGCAACACGCCGACGATCAACGTTTTTTCCCACTTGTAATGATACTATAGTGCTATGACATCAACGAACAGCCTCTTCGATATTATCGGCCCCATCATGATCGGGCCGAGCTCCAGCCACACCGCTGGCGCCGTCCGTCTGGGCGCACTGGCGCGCGCAATCTCTGGCGCCCAACCTACCCAGGCGCGCATCGGACTGGTCGGCTCGTTTGCCGCCACGGGCGCCGGGCACGGCACCCGGCTGGCGCTGGTCGCGGGGCTCCTCGGCATGAGCTGCGATGACGAGCGCATCGCTGACGCCTTCCAGATCGCCGCCCAGCAAGGCCTGAATTTTGAGTTCTATGAAAGCGAGCTTGAGGGCGCCCACCCCAACACCGCAATCCTCGACCTAAGCAGCCCCGAAAAGCCCGATATCCGCGTCATCGGGAGCTCGGTTGGGGGCGGCAATGTGCTGGTGACTCAAATCGATGACTACGAGGTCGAAACAGACGGAGCCCTGCCGCTGCTGGTCGTCTCTCACAACGATCTGCCCGGCGTCATCAACGCCGTGAGCGGCGTGCTGGCCGATGCCGGGATCAACATCGCAGGCATGCGTGTCTCGCGCGAGAGTCGCGGCGAAAAGGCGCTCATGCTCATCGAAATGGACAGCCTCCCCACCGAGGAGGTTGCCGCCCGGGTACGCACGCTTAAACACGTCCGTCACGCCCGCATCGTCTGCGCCGTCTAGAAAAGAGTGTACTGTTCATGCCCCTGGCCTCACCCCCGTCCGATCCTGCTACGCCAACTGAGTTACTTCCCGTGTTTCCTGATGGTTGCTTGCCGGTGGGCGCGCCAAAGGCGCGTGCGCTGCTGGCGGCAGTAAGCGTCATCTACACCGATCTGGACGGCACGCTGCTTGCGCCCGGCGGGCGGTTGCTTGCCGCACATGACGGCACACCCAGCGCCGCCACTGCCAGCGCGCTGGTCGCCCTGAAGGCGTCCGGGATCACGGTCATCCCGGTGACCGGGCGCGGCGCCGACCAGGGCAGCGAGTTCCTGCGTGTCATGGACCTGGACTGCTACATCGGCGAGGTGGGCGGCTATATCCTGCGCCGCCAAGACACGCAGGGCGCGATCACGGTCACCGAAAGCTACGTCATCGGCGACTGGGAGCGCCGCCAGCTGGCGCCGGGACGTGCGCCTGGCGAGCTGCCCGCTGGCGTCAACCCCTACGAGCTCATCAGGCAAAGCGGCGTCATCGAGCGCCTGTCCGCGGCGTTTCCCGGGATGCTTTTTACGTACCCGTCGCCGCGCTCGGTCTCCTGGTCTTTATGGGGCAATGTGGACAGCGCGACAGCAGCCGAGGTCCTGGCGCACGAGCAACTCCCGCTCCAGTTGCTCGACAATGGCCTGCTCTACCATCCGCCGGGCGCCCTGCCAAACGGCGCCCCCGTGCACATCTACCACCTGCTGCCCGCCGGCGTCACCAAGCGCGCCGCCATCGCCGCGGACCGCGCGTCGCGTGATCTGCCTGCCTCCGGCGCCCTGGCTATCGGGGACTCGGCAATTGACCTTGAGATGAGCGAGGCCTGCGGCGTCTTTGTGATGATGGCCAACGGGCTGCGCAATCCCGCTGTTCAGCAGGCCGTCGCCGAGCGGGTCGCTGCCGGACAGACCATCTTGCACACGACCCAGCCCACCACTGATGGCTGGGTGGAATTCGCACACGCGCAGCTGGACGCCACCCGAGGCTAAAGCCACTCCAAAGCCACTCCCACAGAACGCTCACCGGGCAAGTGAGCGTAAACTTCTGGCATTCTCTGATATTTTTGCTATACTAATATTTGGAAGAAGGTGGAAATTTAGCATTGATATTTGAAAGTATATCTTTAATAAGAAGCGGGGCTCGTGGAATCGATACGGTAATTCAAGGTTCAGTATCGCAGTCCACCGTTTTACGGAACGTGCAGAAATCAAACAAAACTAACAGCCCTGCTTGCTAACATATTCAGATTCCGCGTAGAGGGCACGGAGTACGGATTACAGGGGGATATTTTGACAGCCACAGGGGAACTATATCTGGCATTGCCAGCAATAAACAAATCATCGGAACGGGAATATCCCTGCACGGGATGTAGCTGCGCGCAGAGCCTGGCGGCGCTCGTCATCCTCATCCGGCGCATCAGCATCAGCGTACAGGGCGCAGCGCGGAGGTTGGACAAATGATGAAAAAATGGAGAGATACTATCCAGCTGGGAAAGCGCCGGAAAGTCTTACGGAGCATTCAGGTGGTCCTTTCTCTGGCTGTCGCCTTTGCAGTGGTCGTGCCGTTTATACCACAGGCGCTTGCCGGAGACTTTACGTCCGATCTGCAAAACGTGCTCGACAGCGCCCAGATCACCGACACGCAGGGTCACCCGGTCAGTGGAGCTTATGTGCTTGGCACGAACTATATAATACAGTTGGGCTTTCAGGAAAATGACGCGTATCAGCTCAAGGCAAATGATCAGGGTGAGTTAAGCTATCAGCTCCCCCCTGAAATCAAGGTGGTAGCGGTCGTCACCGACGCGCCCATATATGCGGCGGCTCCCTACGACCAGAAAACGCTCGGAACATACAGCATCGATCTAGACGGCGTCGTTACCGTCACGTTCGATGACGTGGACAATACCGGAGCACCCACACTGGGTACCCCTTTCTTCGACAACTACGTGGGGGCATTTTTCAATCTGTCGGTAAGCGCGCAATTTTCTACCGCTGGCGATGACGTGCAGATTAAGTTCGGCGATAGCGTGACGATCCCTGTCACCATCACGGAAAAATCTGATGAGGCGGCGCAAAGCATCACCAAGACGGTCTCGTATGACCCCGCCACCACCACGCTCAACTATACGGCCGTTATCACCGCGACCAAAGGCGAAGTGTCAGATATCACCTTCCATGATGACGCGACCGGATTTTACACTCTGACAGACAAGTCCTTCCTGGAAGACGTGCAGATCAGCAGCAACGGCGGGAGTTTTGTCCCCTACACCCTTGCCGACGGCCCGGGAACGCCGCAGACCTACTACTGGGCGGACTCGACAGCGGTGTCCGGCGGATTTTGTCTGGAATTCCCCGATGGCCTCACGCTCTCTGAGGGGCAGAACATCACGGTCAAATACCGCATTGACTATGCCAAAGTGAAAGCCGCACAAAACAAGAATCCCTATGACTACAACGACTACGACCTCACCAATAACGCCTATACCTCCGGAGACGACAGCGCGGGCAAGCCCTTGGGCGAGATTTCTGCCACGGCCACGCTGGATGTACGTCGGGAGTATTTTAAGAAGGACGGCTTACTGGACGGAAACACCCTGAACTGGACGGCAACGGTCGGCGATGGATACGAGGCGCTGACCGGAAAGACTCTGTATGACACCCTGAAAAATGAGATGACCTTCGACAATACGGCGGTAACAATACAACTCTTTGGCGCTGACGGGACAACGCAGATCGGCAGCGATATCGTGATCCAGGCGCCAACAGGGCCGACCTTTACCTATGCGGTCACCACACCTGGCGTCTACTACGCAAAAGTGACCTATGCGCTTACGGTCACCAATGCAACAACGACCACTCTCTATCAAAACGAGATTGGCATCAAAACAGGCGGCAAAGACTGGGGATATGTCGAATACTATTACAATCCCAATGCCGACATGGGCATCCAGAAAACCAGCAGTGTTTCATCAGACGGCATGTATCTGGAGTGGACTCTCACCTGGACGATTCCTGCCACCTACTATCAAAAAAGCGTGTACGCCTATGACTTTTTTGTCTATGGCGGCGCCGGTTTTCAGAATACTCCCACTGACCTTACGATAACAGCAGACGAAGGCTCAGGCCCCCAGGTGCTGGATCCAAATGACCCGGTCTATGGCTGGGGCTTTGTTACCGGAGGAAACAACAAATCAGACAACGGCGACGAGGGGACCTACTGCTATGTATATTTTGCCCCCTCGGGTGTTTTGCCTGACACCGATAACTATTACGAGCCCACGCCAGGCGTCGGGAGCCTCTCGCCTTTTGAGCATGGCGCCGTTATCACGATCACTTACAAGTCTCTGCTGGATGACCTGATTTGCGTCAGCCCAAACAGCAAGACTGCGGCACAAGAGGGAGAGACGCTGCGAAGAGCTCTGGAAGATCCCCTCACGACCTGGAATATCGCCAACCAGGCTTACGGGGTCGGCTACCTCACAAGCTGGCACGGTGATTATGCCCTGGCAGATGTGAGTAGTCCGATCATCAAGAAGGCGACGCCATCAGACGGTGATTATATTGACTATGCCGTCTTGCTGGATAACCCGGGCGATGGCCACTATGATCTGGGAGACGACCCCGTATTTACCGACACGTTTAATTCTGCGGTAATGGAGTACGTGGACAACAGCTTTAACGTTTTCATCATGGACAATAACTCTAAAGATAATTACGGGATGTATGACCCGCTCACCAAACAAGACCTGCTTAAGAACTACATTGTCGATAATGGTAATGGTACTTCAACAATTACCATTCACCTGAAAGACCTCATGTGGATAACCGGACCAACGGCTACCTGGGACAACCACAACGACCCTGTCTGGATCGGGCCGCCACTGACCGTCGGCATGGGCTCTCCCCAATGGTGGAAACCTGAGAACAGAAATACCAATCAACCGATCTATATCTACTATCGCATGCAGCTTAAATCCGATGCCGATCCAGGCAAGCACGAAGTGGGAAACAAGGCGTCCATCAACGCAGTCTGGAGCGCAGAAACCACCTCCACCATCGGCCAGGACGTCGTCACAAAAACCATGACCAAAGACGACGCCACGGGAAACTCCGTAAATGCAGAGATCGTCATCAACCCCAGCGGACAGCTCATCGCGCCCGAAAACACAGGCGGCCTTTATGAGGCCACCGACACGATGAGCGCGCCTCTGACCCTCTACCTCAGCTCCCTTAAAGTCGAGAAGCAGGACCCCGTGGGCAGCGCGTGGCAGCCGGTAACGCTTGGCGGCAACTATGGCGAGGCCTGGAGCTATCTCTTCTCGGCTGAGAACAATACCATCAAGTTCATGTTCCCTGACCAAACGCCCATCCGGATTTCTTACAACGCCCGGGTGGAGGGCAATCTGGGCAACACGATTGATGATGTCTCGAACACAATAACTGTTGCAGTTAATTATCAGGCGTCGGATTCTGTGAACTTCGTCGTTACCGGCGCCAATGCCGGCGCTGGCGGATCCAGGCTCCCCGTGACGTTGATGAAGGTGGATGCGCTTGATACCAAAGTGGGGCTGGGAGGGGCGCATTTTGCTCTCTACATAAGCGAAGATTACCCTACGCTGCCCACGGCGCTCGGCAGCATAGAGGCAACTGTGACCATCCCTGCCGCGGGTAGCGGCGCGGGCGGTGCGGGCGAGGCAGGCGGCGCCGGCGGCGGTGCGGGCGGCGGTGCAGGAGGCCAACTCTTTTACTATGTGGCCGACGGCGTTACTGACGCGAATGGCCACCTGGTATTTGATAACCAGCATCTGAGTGCTTCGACCAAGGCAGTCTACGCGCTGGTGGAGCTGAAGGCACCAAGCGGCTACCTCTTGCCGCCAACCGCAGACGATCGCACCACGCTGTTCGCCCTGCAGAATCAGGACTTCAGCGCGCTGACGCCAAAAACCGTGGCGGTCATCAGCGACTACATCGCGGTCACCAACGCCTCCGGCCCGCGCCTCCCCTCCGTGGGCGGCTCTGGCGCCCGGCCGTTTTTCATCGGAGCCGGCACGCTGACCGCGCTGCTACCCCCGTCCTTAGTCGGAACCATGATATATCGCCGTCGCAAACAAAGAAGACTCCTGGCAGGGTGACAAAGAAGACAGTCTCTTTGTCGCCTGTCGGGTATGATTCATCACATATAAAAAGCCTGCGGACCAGGATAATAGAGCTTCCTTGATGCTTCCTCCACATTATTCAGATACAATACAGGTATAGCGATCTTATGAGGTGACTACTATGACTATTGAAGAGATTACTCGGGAGGCCCTTGATCTCGACATAAAAGAGAGGGCGACGTTAGCGCGTCGTATCCTTAATAGCCTTGAAACTCCGACTGAAGAGGAGATTGCCGAGCTCTGGTTTCAAGAGGCTTTACGACGCAATAATGAGATTGATGCTGGCACAGCAAAAGTTTATCCAGCAAGCAAGGTTTTGCAGGAGTTACGAGCAGCGATCTAATGAGTGAATACCATCTTTCTATCCACGATTCAGCGCGCCAGGAATTGCTTGAAGCTGTTGCTTATTTCAATGAAAAGAGCGGGGAGCTTGCACAGAGTTTTCTGGATGAGATCAAAGAATCCCTTGACCTCATCAAGCAGTTTCCCAAGCATTCAACCCAAGTGAAAAGAACTATCAGGCGAAACTTGCTTGTTAGGTTTCCCTATGCATTTTTTTACACGGTGACTGGTTTTGAAATCAGGATTCTTGCTTTTGGCCACACGCGTCGCCGCCCCTTCTATTGGCAGAATCGAACTTGACCTGAAACGCGTCTATCAGACGAGGAGATTTTTTCGTAGAAGCCCCGAAGAGTGACCTGCGCTGGGCTTAGGCCCGCGCGGGTTACTCTGAGCGGCTTATACGGAAAAAGATCGAGCCTGATCAGCGGTTTTTCTCGGTGCGGGCAAAGAGATACGTCCCGATGACCAGGCAAACCACGGTCACGCCGATTATCGCCGCAAGGTTGACCATCGGGTTGAACTGATGCGGCTGGCCGCCGCCAACAAACGAGCGCACCAGGTCGATACAGTAGGTCATGGGCAGGCAGCGGCTGATGACCTTGAGAATGCCGCCTGAGCTTGAGATCGGGATGATCCCGCCGGAGAGGAACATCTGCGGCATCGTGATGAGCATAACGGCCATGTTCGCGGCCTTCTTGTTCTTGATGACACCAATAAATATCATCGCGAGCGCGCCACCCGACAGACACATCAGTGGCGCGAACGCCAGGATCAGCAGCAGCGTGTGGACCGGCAACTGGATACCCATGATCAGCCCGACGACGATCGCGCCGAGCGTGGACACGATCGCGGCAAACGCGCAGCCGAGGATCTTGCCAATCACGATCGAGTAGCGCGATACCGGCGACACCAGCATCTCCGCGCTGAAGTTAGTGTCGCTGTCATCGACCAGGTTGGACATGCCCATCGTCGTGGTCATGAACATCATCGTGACCAGCATCCCCACCAGCATGAACGGCCCAAACTGGAAGCTCAGACCCTTGGTCATGTTCTGCATAAGGTTGCCGCCGATCATGCCCATCATCACCGCCGGCATCACGAGGCTCATGATCGCCATGCCCGGCGACTTGAAGAACAGGACCACTTCGCGCATCAGGATGGTGATGGTCGCGTTGATCTCGCGGAAAATCTTCGACTTGCTGCGGGCCGCCTCGCCCGCGCTGGTCGCCGCATCCACGGCTGCCCGTGATGTCGTCATGCCCACGGGCGGATTCAGAGTGATAGTTTGCTCGCTCATTATGCCACCTCCAGCTTTGCTTGTGTGTTCAGTATCGGCGCCTCAGTGCCGCTGGTCGTGTTCAGGAAGGTCACGTACGCATCTTCCAGCGAAGGATCGGTCACCTGCAGGGTCGTCAGCTTGGTCTGTATCTTTGCGAGGAGTTCCTGCGCCGAACCCTGATAGGCGAGCGTGACGTGCCCGTTGAGCTTGTAGGTCAGACCCAAGCCGTCGAGCTCGCGGCAGAGTGCGCCGCGGTCGGTCGCGTCGAGAATGATCTCCTGGCGCAGCAGGCTCTGCTTCATCGCGTCAGGTGAAGAGCAAGTCACGATTTTGCCATGATTGATGATGCAGACCGTGTCAACGCCTTCGGCCTCGTCAATGTAATGCGTGGTGAGAAAGATCGTCGTGCCGTACTGCTTTCGGACCTCGTCAATGTAGTCCCAGAGGCCGCGGCGACTCTCCGCATCCATGCCGGTGGTCGGCTCGTCAAGGAACAGGACCTCCGGCGTGTGGATCAGGCTGCGCACGATCTCAAGTTTGCGCTGCATGCCGCCGGACAGCCGCCGAACAGGCTTGAACAGGGCGTCACCCACGCCGACGACCTCGGCCAGCTCAAGCACGCGGTCGCGGTAGGACTTTGGCATGAGCTTGAACGTGGGGCGATAGGCATAGACGCCGTACATGCAGGCGTGGATACGGATGTTCTGTTCAGCCGTGAGCTGCTGGTCGAGGCTGGGGCGCTGGAAGATGATGCCGATGTGCTCACGCACCCGACGGGCCTCGCGAGCGACGTCGTAGCCAGCGATCCTGATCGCGCCAGCATCGTAGTCGAGCGTGGTGGTGAGTATCGACATCGTGGTCGTCTTACCCGCGCCATTGGGTCCCAGAAAAGCGAAGAACTCGCCAGGCTCCACATTGAAGCTGATGTGGTCGACCGACGGACTCTTGCTGTGTTTATAGGTTTTGGTGAGGTTATCGACCTCGATAACGGGTGTCATTGCCACGGCGCTCCTTAGTTGTTCCTGACAAAATTACCCCAGGGGTAATTTTGTCATCTGCTTGTACGTTTATAGTCTGCACCCTGAACTTAAACGCCCGGTAAACCGCATGTTACGCGAGAGTTAACAGGGGGAAACGCAGACCCTGCTGGCCTTTTTATTTCTCACCATTGCCGCCCTCAATTTCTAACCTCTTTTGCATCTCTAATAAAATATCGAGATAGGCTCGCTCTACATCGGTCAGCTCATCGGGTAGCGCGGCACGATAAATATCATATTCGCGCTGAGCTTTCTCGACTGCCGCATCATGAGTGACAGAGCCTGCACCTTCCAAAACTCCTACGCCGAAGTCATGGCAGAACTTATCCAGCGTTTCAAGCCAGCCTTTCATATACATTGGTTCGTGCATCTCTGCCCGCATCTCTGCCATATCAAAAAACGCATTGACCATACGACGTAAGGCAAACAGCTCTTTCTCAGTCATATAGTTCTTGGCAATGGTCACTTCGCTTTTCACCGGACGGCTACCCTCAAACGTCGTCAAACCCATAAAAGGTAACTCGGCGTTTGTGCGATCAAAAATGATCTCACTTGCCGTATGACCGCTAACAGCATAATGCAATTTGTTTTGTACGATCCTGAAGAACTCGAGTGTTTCCGGCATTGTGGGGTCGTAGTCAAGACTTGTAGCGTAGAGATCGAGCACCTGGCGATACAGCATCTTTTCACTCGCACGGATATCCCGGATTCGTTCCAGAAGTTCTTTCCAATAGAGACCGCCGCCCATGTTCTTGAGAAGAGCATCATTCATCGAATAACCTTTTTGCAAGTACTCATGCAAAACAGGCGTCGCCCACTGTCGGAACTGCGTGCCTCGTTGCGATTTCACGCGATAGCCGACCGCCAAGATGACATCAAGGCTGTAGAATGCAACCGGTCTATCAGAATTTGCAATGTGCAAATTCTGCACATTGCTTTCCTTGTCAAGTTCATTTTCTGCAAAAATATTGCCAATGTGCTTTGTAATAACAGATCTTTCGCGCTCAAAAAGCTGTGCGATCTGTGCTTGTGAAAGCCACAGTGTTGGCCCATCCATGCGTACGTCGATTTTTACCAGACCGTCTCTGCTCCGGTAGATAATGATCTCGGGTTTATTGTCCATGTCATACTCCTCCTTCGATGTCTTCAACGATGGCATCGATGGCGGCGCGCTGTTGCTCTTTTGTCTGATCCATCCGCTTTCCTTATCAGAGTCGTGATTGCTGATAAATATAGTCTAGCCCAATGGTCGGACATCAAAGATGCTCGTGGGAGCGGGGGAGACAGGGGGACGGTTCTTCTGTCTCATGCCTCAATGTTCTGACGAGTAACGCCTTCGGTGAGACAGAAGAACCGTCCCCCTGTCTCCCCCCCCTGTGTATCAGCGCTGCTAGAGGGGGAGCTCGACGGTGAAGGTACTGCCCTCGCCGGGTTGGCTGGTCGCGGTGACGCGGCCGCCGTGGGCTTCGACGATCTCTTTGACGAGCGCCAGGCCCAGACCGTTGCCGCCTTCGGCGCGGCTGCGGCTCTTGTCAGCGCGGTAGAAGCGCTCGAAGACATGCAGCAGTTCGGGCTGTGACATGCCGATACCCGTGTCGGCGATCGAGGCGACCGCGTGATCGCCACTCGTGGTCAACGTGACCGTGACCGTGCCACCACACGGCGTGTACTTGCAGGCATTCTGCAGCAGATTGATCCAGACCAGGTCGAGTAGTTCTCGATCCCCCTGCAGCATGACCGGCGCCAGATCCGTGCGCAGCTCCAGCTCTTTGGCCTGCAACTGCGGCTCCAGCATTGCGGCCACCGCGGCCAGCTGCTCGTCAAGCATGATCGGCTCCCGAGCCAGCGCCGCCTCGCTGTCCTGCAACGCCGAGAGCTTGAGCAGGTTGTCGCTCAACTGCGAAAGCCGCTTGCTCTCCGCCTCGATGATCTCAAGATAGTGAGAGCGCGTCGCGGCGTCTAAGTCCGGGTTTTGCAGCAGTGCGGCAAAGCCACCGATCGAGGTGAG
>Ga0123357_10002015_pt1 | contig 22257 bp, 14 predicted proteins | sample TergutEmb28metaG_FD_89873 | JGI IMG/M metagenome (GOLD analysis project Ga0123357, IMG submission 89873) | Embiratermes neotenicus P4 segment gut microbial communities from Petit-Saut dam, French Guiana - Emb289 P4 | ecosystem: Host-associated > Arthropoda: Insects > Digestive system > Gut ... | reverse complement strand
TCTGCTTCAGCCGGCATACGGATACCACAGCCATACCACAACGTAACTCCAACACACATCGAACCAGATCAATGTAACCCACAAAATAACTCAACAAATAAGTAGCAAGCTCCTGAGGATGGACGTATTAACATCCGAAACATGTTGAGCATTAAGTAAAGAAATAATAAAGCAAGTGACATCAGGTTGGTCTCTCTTTACTCAACTATCAAGATGATGCACGGTCCAATAAACATAAGAATTAATCAGCGTTATGAATGTATTGCCAGCAGAAATAATGGTTTAGAAAATAACATGTGGGCAGAATACTCGTGTGTTTTCATTTTGCCAGTCATGGTATGGTCATGGACATGCAGATTTTCAGGCTTTCCTAGTGTCTGACTGGGTGTAATTTCATCACCCTGAAGGTGAATGAAAGCATATTTCTCTGAAATGGTGTCAAAAGCCAGACAAGCATCCTTTGTGTCTTGAGAGTTGCTACTTGTAATAGTCCTACTGTGTGCTGCACTGCTGTGAAGTACTTTGTACACAAGCCTGTCTCTAACATTACTATCTAAGTGAATATGACTGTCTAAGGCCTCTTTTTTGTATGTATACTAAAAAAGGTTTTCTGCTATTCATATATTCTTAGAAATAGCAAGTTATCTGGCAGGTGCTGATAACAAAAGGTACTGTCACATTGTTTGTTGTTATCACAGACATCTGTATGTGTGTACCTCTTCTGTCCTTCAGATCATAGTCTCCTGGGTTTTCACACCGTGTGGTGTTGTAGATTTATGCCAGCATTTTGAATGTACATGCTGCCTCCATCTTCAGGGTGAAGGAACTGGGTTCAAGTTTTTGCTTAAGTGATTAGGATGAGAATGTGCTTCAGTTACATAGGCGGTTTGAAAGGAATGTGTTGAGCCATAATTCCATCCTTATCACTTCTGTGTTAACTTGGACCTACTTCTCTTAAAACTGATGATGGAGGCAGCATGTTCCTCTGCAATGTCTCTGTCAACCTACAGTAGTACACAGTGTCAAAACTCACAGAAAGTAAGAATCTGGCAACTCCCTTCTGTGATAATCTGGCCAATTATACTGATCTAACTTTGGTTACTATGTTACTGACTACAGTCTTAGTTTTAGAGTTTGTTCCAAATTCTGCTGTCTGAAACTAAGTTTTTTATGAAGTATTTCAGCATTGAAGCACAAGTCCGTTAGTTCTGAATTACTTCCACTAGTTTCTCTAAAACCCATTCTAATATTATGCTACCATCTCTGCTTACTCTCCTGATTGGCTGCTTTCCAAGACCTCTTTCCACCAATTTTTGTATGTATTTCTGGTTTACCCCCATCAGAATTATATATCCAGCCCTGTATACACACTTACCTGTCAGTGTAAACAAAATAAGTACATTGTGCGTGATAGAGGCTGTTCTGATATGAAAATTATGATATTTCCACATGTTGGTACCAGATCTTACTACATGGCATTTAGTCAGTCTCTTCCATTAATTTATACTCCATTATATTCATTACTGTTCATTAGAATGCTGTAAAAATGTATGAGACAGCAGTGGAAGAAGTTCATATTGTGAAGACTTACTTGAAGAAATGGGTAAATTGGACATGTAATGCAGTTTGTTTACCCTGACACATAATTTGAGAAGGCCATACTGTAGCCGAGGTAGTTTGAGTATCGGATGACTTAACTTGCGATTCGTGCGTGAATAAAGTCACAGTTGTAATGGGTTTCCCTCTGGGCTTCCCTCATTTTCCTGGCAAATCTTCATGGCACCATTTCTCTACACCACTCTGTGCGGTGCCTTTAAGTTGGGGGCTTCAGAGTATGGAAGTTTTATTGAAGTAATTCGTAAGGTCATGTACATATGTGTTTAAGATGCCTGTCTGATAGGATACATTGATATAGGAGTAATGGTGAAATCTTTAATTTTAAGGTTGCATAATTATTGGGGAAATCTAAAAGGCTAGTTTCAGGCCTGAATTTTCTTACAGAATTTATGTTTTCACATTAACTTGAAATAAACATTTCTGAAGTGCCATACTGGAATGGGCCGACGGGCATCATCGGAGCCTACTTGTTTCAAATGAAGGCTGTGACTGAGGTTTTGCTGGTGCCATGTTATTATTCAACCGCTGTTTCTGCCAGCTCACCATGCTGTAGGTGGTGCATATCAAGTCAGTAAAGATGCTTACCATCCATTAATAATTGAAAGTTGAGCAGAAGACTTGAGACTGTGAGACAGTGGGGGATTCAGAGCCTGAACAGCAGTTAAATGAAGATACATTTAAATAACAAGATAGGAAATTCATAGGGAAGAAAGGATTGTGTAAGGAATTTGTGCAAGGAAACATGAAGATTGAAGTGGCTATGAGGAAGCCAACTTGTACATGGGCTGAGCATAGGATCTGGTGTGAGCATAGGGTATAAATAACCATTTGGATCTTGGAACAGATGAGCAGGATAATATAGCAACTGGTTCAGATCTTGGCTGCATTACCAGCTGTACAGGCTTGTTCAGGCATTGGCTGCATTACCAGCTATACTGGCTTGTTCATATCCTGGTTTCATTACCATGGATTTACCAGCTGTACTGACTTGTTCAGATCTTGGCTCCCTTACCAGCTGTATTGACAAGGTTTTTTGGGTTTTCTTTAGTTGACACAGTGTGAACATCCTAGAAGACTTGAATCTTCCTGAATCAGCTGATTAGGCTATTTTTGCATAGGGATATGCACCTAAATATGGCTTGCAATAGTGTCATTAATCACCAATCACAACAGAGTACTGTAGTCATTGTGAAGCAGTCATGCTAATGTGCCTTAATGACTAAAAATTCTCGTGTTTTTTTTTAAAAGAGTTCATCATGCAACATTATGAAACGAATCATGCGTGTATTATTATACAGAAAGAAACAGAATTACTATAGCTTTCATTGCAGTTTTACCTTTTAGTGATGATGGTTTCTTGATACTGTGCAATGAAGTGTTATGATGAATTCCTTCATCGTACCTCAGCCATGAGCAAGTGGCATTATACTCTATGTCATTTTGAGATGTGCCAGGTGGCAGTGCTTCTATCTTGCTGCACTGCATGGAGAAACAGAGCTTTAGCAGAAATACTCAATTGAATTACGAAGGGAATCCGCACGCTCCTCCAAATGCTGGGAACTCTCTACCAAACTACACAGTGTCAAATGTCATATTAATCGCTTCTTTAAGAACTGAAATCTGAATTGCAATACAAACAGTCTTAAACACTACATTACAGGCTTGTTCACTTGAGCCTTTGTGCACTTGCAGTACTTATCCTTCCTATGCTGGCACTGGAGGTGGGCTTGTTTACCAACATGTATGATTATTTCACAACTGTAACCAAAATAACTGTATGGAAGAATATGATCTGTTGCGGACATTAATGATATTTACGGTTTTATACTTATATATATATATATATATAATATTTGCTGATATTCTAGGCAGTTGCAAAAGTAGCTACATGAAATCTGTCTTCAAAATTCTCTTCCCCACCCTCAATTGCACAGGTTGTGCAGCAAATAACTTGCTTGTGCCAGTGCAGTGGGTCATGTACAGTCTGTTGTTCTCTGACAAATGTCAGCCTTTTATCTTGCATTGACACTGAAGCATGTAACCAAATAATAAAAACTATCAATAAATGTTATGCTGACTGTATGCATTAAGTTGAATCAATAACACTTGCTTTTCTTTGAATTGGAAAAGCATGGAAATTGTAGGGATGTGTTGGGTTCCTCAGAATGTAATACTGTGTTAAAATTGAACCACCATAATCCTGTATCTAGCATGTACAGTAGAGCCTCGTTTTATGATGTTTCATTTTGCAACAGTTCACTTTTATGACCCTTGTCTAGTCGGACCGAGCGCTCCCAACTTGTGGTGCCTCACTGTCGCAACTCAAGCATCCTTTCTCTACTTACTGCATTTCTAGCACTTTTCTAGTGTGCATGTGTTTCTTTTTCTTTTTTAGTACAGTTTTTTTAAGCTCACTGATTTTTCCACCCATGACCTCCGTCAAAAAGACAGAAAAGAAGAATAAACCAAAACAGTTGACATTACATTCTTTCTTATGTCTTCTGAACCACGGCCTGGGCCTTCTTCAACAAAATAAAAAGTGATGATTCATATTTTTTCAATTATTTGTGTTATTTTCTATATACCTAATTCATTAAATTAAAACTGTATGTCATAATGTAAAGAAATATTGTAAATTATAAAATTATTTGACTAATTTGTTTGGCCCATGAACCTATCTGAATTTAAACCATTTAAATAGTACTCATTTTATGATGATTCAATTTACAACCAAATATTCGAGAATGTAACCCCTTCGTAAATTGAGACCCTGTTGTTTTAATATACAGGACCCATACTTTATCTGAAAACTCATTTTTCACTTCCTATCATGGGGGCAGTCAGCAGAGTAGTCTATGATAATATGATGAGCCAACAGGCAGCAGCAACTGATAGTTGTCAGATAAAATAATGACCCCCATAAAATGTAATAGGATGTTTCTCTATATACATGTTGTAAGCAATGACACTCTTTTATTAATACAGAAGGAGTTAAGTATGTGTTGCTGCAGTCCTACCGTATTTGTTATAATGCATATGCCTGTGTCTCCTGGTGTGCAGGTTACGGTGTGCTGTGCAATCTCCTGCTGGATGTGCTCGAGGACCCGCCACAGCTGATGGTGCGGTCTATCTGGTGGAGTCTTGTACAAAATGAACACCGTGTTGTTACCGCTCAACATTTTTATTTCGTGTCTATTCATGGCATTATTGAGCCATGGCAGTGTAAGCAGTGTTACAAATACTTTGGTAAAGCACATATTTCTAAATTTCAGTTCATGTTCATTAATCAGTGACCACCTCTGCACTAGGCAGGAATTTTACTTCCTGTGAAATTTATATGGATCTGTATAAAACAGAATGTTAAACACAACACTTAAAATCATTATGCTGTTACCATATGAATGAACTTTGGACATCTTAAATAATTCCATATTATACCTAAGTCAATACTGTTTAACATCACATGCTGAGATTTTGTATACAGCATTTCACAGTGGGAACTTGTGAATTAAGACAATGGATGGAGTAGTCTCATATTTGAACAGTGACTCACCCCTTTTTTGATATATATATATATGTACACAATGATAAAATGAAAGAACTTGGCTCTTGGTAGCTGAACCCGTATACTTTATAGCGTAAAATGTTGTTTTCACATAAAGTTATGCACACGTGCATGCATGCGCATACTACACACACACAGAGTTTATTTTGTATTTAGAGTAGAACAAGTGACAAGACAGAGCTCCATCTGTTCTGTAGGTGGAAATAAATCTGTAATTTTTATTACAAGTTACCATTAAAATACAGTGGTTACAAACTCATCATTTTATTCACCCCCAACATGTTTCAATCATAATGATAATTATCCAAAGCAACATATACACAATGTCAGCTACTGCAAGCTGAAAAAGTAGGACTCAGGTCCCATATATATGCAAAAATATCATAATACTGGAGGTTTTTTAATACTGTCCTCTTCAACAAACAAAACTATGTGAACCTTGAATTACTTTTGGTTTGTGTTTACAAACCTGCACACAAATCTGGTTTCACTAGCCACTAATATTTTCAGATTCTACATCACAATGTATCTAAAGTTGCCTTTGACAAGAATCTTTATAATTGAAACATAATGAACTTTAAGAGCATATTTATTTTACAAGTTACATATTTTGATGGTCATCATTATATTAAATAAATATAACACATTGGTATGATGCAAAACCTGCAAGCATATCAGTCTTCATTTTCTTTCCACAACTCAGATGTGGCCAAGCCAACCATCCTGTTGTGAATTTTCGTAAGAGTGTAACCTTTAAATGACCCACGTTTGCATTTGCCAACAAGTTTAAATAAGCACCCCTAGAAATTCATTTTATATATTTAGGCAACAAGGAAATTTGTTGCATTTTAAGTCATGCTGCATAATTTTATTTTCCAAAAAATGCCATTCATGTCATAATTTTATCTTTTTCTATTCAAGTATTACATTTTTCATAGACCAAGTTCTAAAATTTAATTATCAACCCAGTCATTTAAAGGTTAATTGAAGTTGTTTTTTGTGTGCTATTAACACTGCTGGCTAAGACAAAATCTTTGTTCTTTGGTAGAGTTGTGTACAACATGAGGAGCAGCACTATATTCACACTGGCTGTTCGTCCTTCTCTAACTTTTCATACTTCTGTTCGTGTTCCATCTCCTTCTGTTTCACTCTGGCATAAGCTGCACTGCCACCTAGTACTACCCAGTTGGACAACCACCACAGTAGTGACTTTGTTTCACTGAACCAGTAAGTTGCTAACACTGTCTGTACACATGCCTTAGCTGTACCAGAAATATTGTGTGTCAATGGAGAAGTCACCTGCATAAAAAAGCATAAAATATATTCAGGTAAAATGATTCCCCCCCCAAAAAAAATAGATTTCATATAGGTACTCCAGTGTAGAATAGGGACAGGTTGGGGTGGGTCCTTGTGAATGCAGTAATGAACCTTCAGGTTCCATAAAATGTGGGGAGTTTCTTGACATGGAGTCAGTGAGTGAGTGAGTGAGTGTATTAGTTAGTTAGTTAGTTGGTGTAGCTGTCTGTTTCTGGAAGAGTGGTTCAAAGAATGCTGTCTGCATAATTAACATTCTGGTAGTACAACCCAGAGGTTCAGCATCACTTCTAAATGAACCTGCTAGTGAATACCATTCTAATGATTTCTGCCCACTTCCTCTCCTCTCAATCAGTCAATCAATCATTCTCTCTGTGATCCACCTTTATATTACCCTTGAACCTTCTTTTCAGTGTTGCAAGTGGCCATATTCCAAGAGGTTTCACCACCAAAATTTTATATGTATTTCTCATTTTCTCCAAGCTACACACCAAATTATAGTAATGTACATTTATTTATCTTAACAATACCAGTTGGACCTTAAAAATCACAAAGATTCTCATCATGTAATGTCCCAAACTGTACATTTGCTTCATCCATGTTTCTGTGATACCCCTACAATATTTTATTTTCTGGTTTCTGAATAGTGTTTCATTTTATGTCTTGGATGTTAGAATTTAAACTGTATACACCTGAGAGTCACAAATCACTATGTTCCTCATACAGAGATAACCATTCAAGTAAACAAAATACTGCTATAACACAGTTCAAACAAATAACAGGCACAGTTACCATAAAAACACTAGCAAAGCTAACAACTATGAAATGTGAAACTGTACCTTAATTTGTAGAGCAGTGACAAAACCAATGGCAAAACCACAGAGACCTCCCCCAGTCATGAGTGACCAGAATTTGAAATCTGCCAGTTTCTCGTAGTTCAATATGACAGGTACTTCCTTGTTTATGACAATCAGGGGCACAAATAAAAGACAGCTATATACATTATTGTAGTATGACAGTAGCAATATGTGTTGGTTAACATACGGCAGTACGCGTTTCGTGTAGATAGAGTACATGGAGAGGGCCAGTGACCCCAGAACTCCAAAAATTGTACCTATTATGGACAGAGAACCTGAAACAGAACAAGCACATAGTACACACAAGCAACGCAATTTACGTGATTTCACGCTTCTGCTGTAGTGTGTGAGATCTTTGCTACTCTGGCATGTTATGTAGTGTATACTGGTAGTTAGTTACATTTTGGGACAAAAATCTACCTTGCCTCACATCCAAGAAGAGCGGAGATATCGAGGCATAGTTGTCATGCATCATTTCATGGAGCAAATTTGATGCACAGTAAAACCAAATTAATTCTAGAATAGGATTCAAATGGACTGAACAGAAATTGAAGTTTAATGCTGAATAATATCCAGACAATACACAGTAAATGACTTGTTTCCATTACAGTCCATCTTATATAAACCATAAACAACAGTTTAATTATTATACCATCTGTTTATTTACTAGCGTCTGGCAGTTTATATGGAAGGTGTTCATGGCCTCATTTAAGGCAATGTCCTGGCATGTGCCTGCAGGGACTGGGGAAAACCACAAGAAACCTGTGAGAATAGCCACTGTCCAAGCTGAGATATGTATCGTGTACCTCCTGAGTACACGTAAAACATGTACTACCTCAGCAAACCATCTATATTGTGTATTTTCTGAAAGACATTTCTTTTCACTTATGGAATATTGTGGTTGCCCCCACAAACCCAATGTGCTCAGCATATTATGCACACCTCATTTAATGGCACTGATTATACTATGTGAAACCATCACAACATGAACTGGAGTGCCAAAGTCATTACCTGCAACATTTTCTTGGTCAACTCCAAGCCAGAATCCTCCAACAATCACAGCACAGCACATAATTGTTTGGACTGAAGTCTTCTGGCCTACAAATGATGAAAAAGAAATTAAATTACATGAGCCACAGAGTGGTTCTACCATTTGAAGTGGTATAGAAGAGAGAATTTGCAGTCAGTGACTGGAAGATTGTCATCTTTGAACGATATGTGTATGTTGTGTTATTTCTCAGGCCTATTCTACTTACCAGACTCGTCAAAATACAAACTCAAAACATCATGCAAGGGACTGAATATTTTGTGTTGTTATGAATGAGTGTTCTGAGGTGTATCATGGTATGGTTAAAAGTGCATAAGTTATTGGTGCCACAAAATATCTGACGGTATAGGCAGGGTGTTGCATAAACCGATGTCATAACTGGATTTGACTGTGTGTATGTGTGCATGGTGTGCACACACATACATACAGTCAGATATGAGTAATATAGCCAGTGTTTTTGCTATCAAGTAGGTGTGTATGGAATTCCTTAATGAGCATTTCAGGTGAAGGATATGTGGACAGCTGCCACTCCCACTTTTAATTAGAAAATTTGAAATCATCCCCACATATATTAACCCTTTGACGCCTAACGACGACTGTAGTGGTCGTACCGCACCGCTAACATCTAAACGTTGCATTTTGTATATTTATTCAACAAATACAGGTACTGAATATTTTAAACATGGTATATACTCTCCGTTTTTTCCTCTTCAGAATGCAGTTTGTTTCATAAATCTGGCTGTATTATTCACATTTTATATAAAAGGTGTGCTAAAATTAAAAAAATAATTCCGGCGCCAAAAGCTTAAGTAAATTTAAAATCATTCCACACCTCTACAAAATACCACTGTGTGTGTGTGTGAGACCAACACAGTTACTGCAATTCATTATATCTTACCAAAAAATAAATTTATTTTTCAGTCCCACACATCTCATACCCCAGTACACTGACTTATTTGTAACACACTCACCTAATATTAAATATGTTAATATCACATTAAAAACTGTTGTTAAGGAGCGTCCTATGTAGTAGAATGCAACATCTACATATTTTAGAGACAGATTGTTGAAAGCAATGGTGCCAGTGAACAGGACCGACAGGGGAAGCACCTGAAATTACAATTTTGTATACATGTACTGTACTTTCTATAGCGCAAAAAGTAGATAAATTGATACAGCATAAGCCACTACAAACCTTTGCTGCCACTTCAAAATCAAAGGGTGAACCTTCTGGAAATTTGAAAGTATCAGGAAATAACTTTGTCAGCATGCTCAGTGAAAAACATATTATTGCTGACACGACACACTGGTACCAAGTCACAAACAAAGGAGCATCAAGACTGACAGTCTGACTGCTTAGAAGTGCCTTATTTACAAACACAGTCAATATGGATATGATCCTGTAGAAAATAATCACAAGTTAGTTTAGTTCAAAAATATTTTTCTTTTTCAACAAACAACTAGGCAGCATAACACCATATTTCAACAACTAAATATACCTAAATACTTTCCATATGCCCTTAGTATAAATTGGTATAACCCTTCCTTTTGTACGGAATTCCTTATTAATCTCAATATGAAGTGTGAACCTATGCATCTCAGAAAGCAACATTTGTGAACCTAGTTGTATCAGATTTTCCAGAATCTGAATGAAATCTGACAGTTATGTATTTAGTGTTTTCAGTATGAATTTAAATATTACTAATGGCAAAGTCTGCTATAATATTAATAGAACTTAATTCGGTTAGAATTTCTTCACACTCTACAGATCTTTTATAAAAATAAGCCAAGCATGTAGGACCTGTCACTTATGCTTAATACATATAAACAGGGGGCAGGATAGCTTAGTTGTGCAGTGACTAGGCTATAGAGTGGATGACTAGGTAAGCAAGGTTTAATTCCCAGCATTGGCAAGGAATTTTTTCTCCTTTCCAAAGTATCTAGACAAGTTCTAAATCCCAAAAGTACAATTAGTACCAACAGTGCTTGTCCTAGAGACAAAGAAGCCAATGCATGAAAAACACTATCAAGATACAGTGCCAAGATTAAGAATGCACAGGGCCAGTCCTCCATTCCACCATATGCTTTCATGGCTGGGTGCGTAACTAAGCATGGAGACTTTACCTTGTACACACAACACACAGTACCATTTATACACATTTTTTAAAGATATGATACAGGGAAAAATAACTGAGCAAAAGAAACATTACATTCATAAATATTTTAAACACCTTCCGAATTCTGAAGATACAAATTCTACTGAATATATAAGTGAGATGGAGAAACAATCTTTCAATCTTTTGACCTCATGATTTCAGCTTTTAATGGTAGATGAAATATTGTTAAATAATTTGATTCCTGTATAGTACATGCCTTTCTGAAATGGTGGGAGTTGAGAATTTTGTCACATGTGTCCCATGTTTGTGTGTACTGTAACATTTGTCTGAAATCTTCTCATGTTCACAATAATGGTAGTATTTGAGATTAACAATTTGGTAACAAGATGAAATATATTACATTTTTTAATCATGCTCAGTAAGCAGGATGATATTTAATGCCTCCTGTTATTCTGGTTATTTTGTTTTGGGTGCTAAGTACCTTTCTGCTGTTGAATTCTCCACATGATTACTCCATAATAATAATACTCCTAAAAACCTTGAGGTTAATAAAAATTAAGTAAAATGTGGTGATATACTACAATATATACCAAATGGAGCTAGTGCAAAATGTGTCCAGAACAGACTGAAAGGTGGATGACAACCTTCTTGGTTTTTCAATGTCAATAATCACTGTTACCTAGTAATAAAACGTTATAATGAGTATCTTGTATTCCAGCAATACTCAGTATAATCCTTGAGAAGTTAACAGGTGATTGGCTAGTCTAGAAACTGTGCTGGACCTACATATTCACAATAACACATCACTTGTCCTGTCTTAGAGAACATAACTACAGTCCATGCCTTCTCATCATACTTCCTTAAGACATTTAATATTATATTACCATCCACACTTAGGTCTTCCATATGTCCCGCCCATCTCGGCCTCCTTATTTTATCACTAATAATATTTATGGACAGATACAAATACTGTATTTTCTAGTCCAGCATAAATAAAATGGTTAAGTGGGTTCATATTGCGCAAATGTTACATAAAAATTTGTTTCAGGGTATGAGTTTTTAACGGCGGACAATTCGTGGATTGGCAACATTTGGGTTGAGATGTGTACTCATGAAGTTAAAGTACCAGAGCGCATGGCACCGCATTCTGTACATTTAAAAGATAACCTTTACACATACCAATATGCAGCTACAACTGCTGCTATATGAATATACTTGGTTAAAAGACTCTCATGCAACATTTTTATGTGCTTCGCACAGCCAACACATTTACATATGAATAATTTAAGCCGTTAAACTGTTATCTTCGCTTCGCTGCTACGTGTACACAATTAATGTTGGCACATCGAACCATTACCACCCTCGTAGCTCGTAGTGAATTACGTAAACTTCCCGATGATAAGTGCGTACATGGATCAGAGTGCATAGACGTTACCGGCTGCAGCTGTTATAATTCATAGTCGTGACGACAGATGCCGTGATGAATCGGACATGATACAGTCCCCGACTTCATTTCAGTGCAATGGGGATCACGGATTACACATTTCAATCACATCGTTCGCACGCTGCTTCACAATCGCACCATGGATCGTTTAGCCTCGGACCTTCGAATTTGCATGTCATTCGTAATTGCGAAGTCCCCGTGCGAAACTAGAGCCGTTCAGTGTGCAGATGTACTGATCTGTGGTTCTGCTCCATATGCGTTAAGAGGTTGGCAGTTGGCGTGATGTCAGTATAAGTTTTTTGTTCGTAACGTGTTGTAATTATACATACTTTTTTTCAGTGTGCTTGTGACACTTGCTATGAATGGCCCGTCATTGTGTATTCTATCAGAGCTGTGTCCTTGGTATAGACAAACACTGCCACTTGTTTCTTTTGAACCGACATTTGGTAACAACCGTAACTTGATTTTGAAATGGGTAAATGACAGGTGGAAGTGAATTCGTGCAGTTTTGATGGAATTGAGGTAATGAAATATTAAGGTGCATGTAACTGTAATTTGACATTTATTTTCTGATATGTTGGATTTTGTATTCAGCTTGTCTTCTTTTAATGTTTACCGTGCCATAAATGTGATTTAATTTAATTGTGCGCATCAATTACAGTAGGTCATGTGGGTCAAGTGCTAAGAGTTGGTGACCCAGATTTAGTAAATTAGTTTCATTATTCGTTGTGAATGACCATCCATGAACGGATGGGCGATCTTGGAAATTAATGCTCTGTGATTTAATTTTCTAGCTGGAAGTTGGAAATATATGTGGTAATATTCGCATATTACCAAAAAGGCGCAGTTTGATTGAAGAATGAGGCTGCTAGTCCTTCCTGAAACAGCATGACAAATATTTGGCAGCTAAAGATTGTATTACTTCTTTTACTTGTTATATGTACTACAAGCATGATATTCTTCATAGGTAATTTATCACACCTGGAAAACGTTACAGGTATGAATTCTTACTTGAATTTATTTAATATTAACTATTTCTTCATGTATATATATATCATTATGTAGTGTATAATGTGTGTACTGTGTTGTAATTATAACGACTGAGTATTGCCTTGTGTGCCTAAGAATGGCAGCTGTCACAGAAGCATTCTGGTTTGGGAAGCATGAACATGCTGGGACTCAACCATTTTTTTTTTTTTACATCATTTTGTATGGAATGATCTTTAGTATATTCCTCATTAGCCATAGACCCAACTCTTTGTGATGGTGTGCAGTATCAGCACCTTCTTCCTTTGAAGGAGTTGTGCAAAAGTGTGTGTAGAGTAATCGGTTTTGTTTTTTGTATACTGCCACTTCTGTTTTCTCTTTCCTCTTTCTCCAAAGCAGTGCATACCTTCCCAGTAATGATAAAGGCTTATTTTTTAAGAAAGTATTTGTATTCTAATCCCCCCCCCAGCTGCTAATTATACCTTTCTGTCTGATGTGTTATGTTTATCGTACTGGCATTTTGTACTGTTTTCTTGAGTGCATCCAGATGTAAAGCAGACTAATATTTAACATCTGTAGTCAAAATGTGTGTGCGCTTGTGTACTACACTCAGCAGCAAATATTTTGAGTGTTCAACAGATTAGCCTACATACTGAACTTCACATCACAATTATTATTTTCACAGACCAGACATTAGAGCCACTTGTATATCGTCATCTTGTTACCAACGATTCCAATCAGATCCTGCTAACTCGAATGATATACTTAGATCGACAAGAACATCTTCAGAAAATGTGCCACAATCATATTCAGGATTTTAAACACCTGACAAACATTACACAATACAGAGAAATATATGACCACTTGTTGGTTGACCAGAAACACAGGTTGCTGTACTGTTATGTACCAAAGGTATGTCTCTTTCTAACAATAAATGTGATCTTTTTTAGCCATACAGTTTCCTTCTTCCTTTATAATTTTAGTGATCATGATTTGGTGCTGCATGTTTCATTTGTGTGTATAATTGTGTTCAGGAATTTTGTTGTGGTTGCCATAATAAACTGTGCATTGCAGTTGCAGATCATTTGTATGTCGTCCAATGCAGAATTACTTTTGAAACATAAATTATGTTATGAATGTGTTCTTAATACATTTTTGAAACACAAGTTGCACAAAAAAATGCACAACTGTTCTTATTATTGAGCATTTTATACAACTGGACATAGGTAATGGATGAAGTTCTTTTGTACACACTGTTACAGCTATTGTATAATGTTTTCATGTTTTATTTTTGCAGGTAGCATGCACCAACTGGAAACGCGTATTTATGATTCTAATTGGATTGGCTAATACTACAGATCCCCTCAAGATTCCAGCTAGTGTGGCTCATCAGAAAGATATTATCACCAGTCTTAGTAACTATTCTTTAACAGAAATCAATAACATCTTACAAACATTCACAAAATTTCTGTTTGTTCGCCATCCATTTGAACGGTTGCTGTCAGCGTATCGTAACAAATTAGAACAACATCACCAAAGTTCAAAATATTTTCAGTCTCGATTTGGCAGACATATCATCAAACATTACCGACAGAATCCTTCAAATGAATCATTGACAAGAGGTGATGATGTCACTTTCAAAGAATTTGCTACATACCTGATAGGACAAGAAGGTGTGTTGAATGAACATTGGAGACCAATCTATGACCTTTGTCACCCTTGCTCAATCAATTATGATATTATTGGTAAGTATGAGACATTAGATCAAGATTCAGAGTTTATATTAACACAGGTGGGAGAAACTAGAATCTCATTCCCACAAGCCCCAAAAGCATCAAGCACAACATCAAACCTAAACAAGTACTTTGGTAGTCTCCAGCATGATGTTATTAGGCACCTGTATAATATATATGTTATGGATTTCAGATTATTTGGATATAATTTACAAGAATTTCTAGGCTATGAAACAGGTTAATTTGACCACATCTCTTTTTCTCAGGTAATGATGCCAATGAAGGCATTATTTCATAAGGCCAGCATATAATTTTTAAGCCATTTTACATTTTTTACTGTAGTTTTAATGAGAGATCATGACAATATCATGATAGGCAAACACTGCCCCAAATAATGAATAAAAGGGAAGAAATTTGGTACATATACTAATTATATAACCTACTGTGAAGCAACCATCACAGTACAACTACTCATTTCAGCTCAAGTGTCTTTTGTTGTGCCGCCCAATTTCAGCTTGATAAACCAACATCAGGATGGTTCCATTCCCTTCAGCACGCGAAATGCACTGATTGATTTACAGCATAGGTTCTGCAACAGTGGATATTCTAATGTACTGTACATGCATATTATTTTACCAATACCTTGTGTAATGGTAAAGATGTCTGTGCATATCATGAAGGGGAAATGATGTATAACTCCACTCATTCTTATCTTGATAGTAGATTGAGCTGAGTGGCCAACATCATGCCCCGGCTGCTCTAACACCCAGGGAAAAGCCCCTGGTACCTTTTGAAGTGGGAACTGAGTGGGCCTCAGAGCTGGTATTGAAAATCTCTTGCCCATGCTAGGAATTGAACCTTGATTCCACTCTTGTCCCATTGGTAGCCTAGTCACTGGACTGAGTTATTGTGGCTACACCCATATCTTGTATATTATCATTACATATAAATATTAAAATGGTGATGGTAGTAATATGCACTGGGCAGGGATGTTTGTGACGCAAATGGGCAATTTGGTATGAAGTCCAGAAAGTCCAGCTGCATGGGTAGAGAAGAGTTAATGTACTGATGCTTCATAGTGCTGGTACTACATAGCATTGATGGGGATGCAGTAAGAATGTGCAGCATGGAATGATACTAGCAGGAGGCAGTGTGGGTATATTAGGATATAAAACACGGTTAAGGTTATGACAAAATGAATGAATTAGGGGTTTGTTGTGACTGTTATGTATACACTGAGGCAATTTGGGGGTGGTCTGACATGCAGTTCTGCCAAAATTATATATTCTACAGGCACTGTGGGGATGCCACACCTTAAAATTAGGGAGACTGAGGGATTGAAGAGGGGAGGAAAGATCATATGTTGTGGGGCCTGAACAGGACTGGTTAACAAAATTAATGACCTTGGGGTGGTATCCCCTGCTGTCTTGGGGAGTATGTACTTTATTTATTAAAGGCCATTAATTTAATTTTTACGTTACAAAGATTTGTAAACAAGTTTTCTAGGTTTTGTATATGATTCTGGATCTTCCTGCTAGAAAGTATGTTGTAACAATATACAACATAAATTATGCACACTGTGTAGTGTAACTGGCAATGCTGCAAGACCATGTGTGTGGACAAGAGTGATTTGTAATCCATTCCACAAATTATAATTGGTATATGGCCATATTCACCTTGTATTAAGTTAATATTTTCTACATTTCACTCATCAGAGTTCAAAAGGTTGTGTTGAATTTGGGTGTCAGTTGCCCATCATAAACACTGAGTATATGTATCTAGTTTGTTTCAGACTAGATATGTGCAATATGTAACAGTGGAATGATACTTCATTGGTTTTCTAGAATTTTTATTTCAGTACGTGGTACAGACTTAAACTGTAAATACTTGCTTTTTAATAACTGTGCAATAAAAATACAAAAACTTTCAATAATATATATTTGTATTGAATGTACTTTCAGTTGCATATAGTGGTAATAAAACTGTGTTACACAGTGATCATTTGTGACTGGAAGCCATTAGACATACTCATCCATGAAATATATGTCACATAGATAATTTTTAAACCTTGTAGAATATTTGCCTCTGAAGAAACTGTTTATGTTTATCATATCATCTCTATTTTTGTTTATATTTTTATTTGTAACACACACATCAAGCTCACTCTGATATGCAATTAAGAATGATACTTCCTGACTGCTGTGACTTTGCATTTAGCTTGTTTTCTCTAAATGCTGTTCAAGTTCCCTAATATTTTTACAGTAATGTATGTGACTTAGTAGACATATGAAACACCCATCTATGATTGAGAAGACCTTTGATGCACGTTTGTGGAATTTTATTCACATTATTCCCTTGTAGAAATGGACTTCAGTGTATAAGTGACTTTTGTTTTCACTGTCGGAGCCCGACTGGACGCGCAAGGGCCATGTGGCATAACAGTATTTACATAAAATTTGAATTTGTTTGGTTTTTTTTTTGCATATCCCAATATGTGTGTTTTTGAATGATAACTGTACTGGAAAATTTGGCAAATTATGTGCTTTGGCTGTGTAATCAACAGTGTCCTGCAGTGTACCTGAAAATTATCCCAACTGAGAGGGATAAAAACAGGATTGTTCACTGCCATGCTGTTTGGTAAAACAAGTAGATCCTTCCAGGCAAATGCCATACATAATAAGTTCTTCCTTTCACATCGCTCATGAAATGGCAATTTGTCTTAACCTTCAATTCATCAAACTGGATACCCACATTACCATACATTTGGGTTATGAACACACCTGCTATCAAAAATTGCTCATCCACATATTTTTGTAAAAACATAACATGCCTAATTGTTGACCTGTTGAAGTTTGGTCAAGTTTTTTTGTCAGCCGTAAAATTCCTTATCGGTAGGTTATGACATATTGCTGATACATGAGTGATATGCTCAAACAATATACTAATAAAATCTATCGGCTGAAGTTGATACTGAGTTGTGAAATACATGGAATTTTTTTAACCTGAACTTCATCACATTAAATATGTTGATATTGAGTGGGAATACCATGTACAGTGTTTCATCTTTTAGTTATTTCTGATGAGATATTTCATTTAATATTTCTACCTTTATGGCATATGCAGAAAATATATTTGGTATTACAGTACGTTCCATCTACAAGATTTCTGTTGAATTATTTGGCCAATCCGATGTGTCATTTAACAAAATCTTAATGCAATAATAAGAAAGTTTATGAGTCTCATATTGGTTCAGTTGATTTCAGGACAACTGAAAAACAATGTGCAAAATGTAAAAACAGTCATATTTTTAAAATAGTAAATTGTGAGAAAAAGTTTTTCGATAGACTACTGAAAGGTTTAAAGACTATGGTAATGTATTGTTGCTGTAATGATCTGTGATTCACCGTTTATCTACATGTTTGTAATTCTGCTATACTATTACATAAATGCTGTATTATTACAGCATGTTAAAATACTGTAAGTAGTAAATGGATGGTTGCACACAAAATTGTGAAAACAGTACAGACAACAAAATTAGATAAAAAGAATATTATTGAGACAGTTCATAAAATTATACACACATGATCTTCTGGAATTCACTAGGCATGAAATCATGTTAACGAAATAACAGAAAAGCAGATGATCTTATTATTGTTCCTTGCATTTTAAATGGCTTTTTTCTTGGTGCTAATGAATGTAACATGGCTTAACAGAGGAGTAGCAATCATTAATGTGTAGTTTTATGTGGCTGTGATGCTTGTGGTTTAGGTGAACGTTTTAACTGATAAGGGACACCTAACAACTTAAGATTCCTAATACATGTTAAAACATTGATTCTGTTCAGACATAAAAAATTCTGTGTTTGTATTTGATGTGAAAGAATTATTAGTGCTGTGTTATTGTATGCAGTAATTATCATAGATACACTGTAATGATGTAGTGTATTTGTCGAAACATAAATGTTATTTTTATGTTTGATATTCAGTTGTTGTATGTGTGTGTCACAGGAATTTTTAGAACTAAAAGTACTCCCGGAGGCAGGTTCCTTGGTCATTTTCCTCAAAACATCATACTTCATCCAGATTAATTAAAAACTTCTAATTAAACATCAGTGTACCATGTATGGGAATATTTAGACTTTGGTACATCGATGTGTAAATAGCTGGCCCATTGGATTTGAAGCTTTTCAAGGAACGGTATGCAGGGAAGTCTGAAAGATTTAATTAGCTGTGCAAAAATTGGGTAAGGATTCAATGTTTTTAGACTGTTCCTTGTGTTTTGTCTTGATTATCAGGGGCTGGTGTAATTACACGAACTTCTGATTGCAGAGAAAGAGTGGTTATGAAATGCTGTATGCTATTTCAGGTTTTGCTTTGTCATTCAATCATTAACAATATTGTAAATGTCACATGTTATATCAATAGTCAAGGGTAGTGTAAGTGATGGGGAATGCCAGAAAAATTGCTTAGATGGACCAAGCAGGCAGGTGTAGCGGTAGTGTTGTAGATTGATAAAGTGACTTGGGGGGCGGGGGGCGGTACACATTAGCAGAGACCGGCAATCTGGTCTTTGTTGCATATGTTTTTTCAGTAGTATAATTAAATGATGATTTTACACATTAACACTTTCGGGTCGATCCCAAGTCACTGCAACTGAGAGTCAGTCTTTCCGATATACTGTAAAGATTTGTAGCCGGTCAGCCATTGATTGCGGGGGCCCAAAATTTTTTTTCGCCAGGTCCGACCCCACTGTCGGCGGCCCTGCATTTACACGTACCTGTTTTGGACGCCTGGTTTCACAAGGTGTGTACACAGAGATGGATTCATGGAATGTAATAAAATGAAATGTTCTTAATTTCCGAAGTTCTCCAGGCAAGGCGAGGACCGAACCTAACAAGTCCACAACCGCTTTCGTCTAAATGCTTTCCAATTTATCATTCACCAATCCCACCTTTCTCTTCTATACAGGATGAATGAAAAATGCACGACCAAAGCTCACAGAAGGTGAATTTACACCATAATGAAATAATAAACTTTTTACGTACTCAGAAACCATTGCACTTCCCAGCAGCAACTTCAACAATCCCGAAGCTTCAGTAATTGACGTCTTACATTTTTTGCATTGTTGCGTTTTTGTTCTCTAGATAATAACTTTTTTTTTTTAATAGCCCTTTTTCGAGTGTCCGTTGAATGTCTGAAAAGGACAGTTTGATAGTTACCGTGGGGAAGTATCTGAGCCAAATGACCTTTGGTTTGAGCAACGAGCCAACCGGCAGCTAGTGGAAAACCGTTGTTTGTGGTGTAAATTGGTGTGGTGTGATTTGTGTTGGGGTCAAAGGTAAACGTTCAGAACGAAGTTGCAGTTATATAATTCGGATTCACGCTTGCATGTCTGTGCTGTCTGTTTGAACGTACAATGTTGAAGGTACATTTTAGTGTTATTTTTCTGTTATGTCTTGCTGTACGTAAAAGAACGTGCCAAAGGTGGCAGTAGAAGTTTGTAGTTGCCAAAAATGTATAAGGGTCGCGGTAGAGTACCATGTTTCAGACCATTCGAAACAGAAAATGTATTACACAAAAACTTACCTACCCAGACGTTACAAGATTTTCATTTAAACACAGTTAACAAACGTAAATAGTTTCATGATTATACCAGACCCAGTGAGAATGTTATAAAGAACTTCATAATCGAATCTGCAAATAAGTTGATGTACTGCCCCATTACATTTCCATTTTTGTCAAGCATTTGACAAAGGCACAGTATCTGATCAATAACTTCTCTATTAAGTTAAAATCCACGCGAATTTTCTACGGTGATTTCATCTACATATGGAGTTAACCTTGAGAGCAGAATGTTGGATAAACTTTGTAGACCTTTGTAGTTAATAACAGTGACATGCCTCAGTAATTACTACGGTTTCTTTTATAACCCTTCCTGTAAGTAGGTACAGTGGCTGATTTCTTCCACAGTTGAGGCAATTCTATCTAAATCCAAACAATTAATAAGAAGGGATCAGTTGTGCTTCAGTTGCCCAATATGTGTTGATTTATGTGCGAAATTATAATTATTTGTCTCACCCTCAAAGGCAGTGGGTTCAGGCACTGGTGGCTCAGGTGAAAGTGTTTCAGGATGCCTAATAACATTAACTTCATGCAAATTTAATAACTAAGAAGCACTTCTTTGATCTCTTCCAAATATTGTGTGAATCTGCCTGTAGGTCATCCCTAGTATCCTTCACCAACTTAGTTTTAGTTTGGTAACCATACTTCATTTCATTTATGCCGTTGTATAAATCTAATATTCTTAGACTCACTGTTTCAATACACTGATTTTTTAGTTTCAAATGTTCCTTCTTTTTGTCCCTGAAATAGCTCCTAGTTTCATGTGTTGCATTTTTCAGATTATCTGCATTAATTTGTGTCAGATTGTGTCACCATTGCAGTTTGACTTGCTTTCTGATTCATAAATTTTGAACATTATCATCAAACTATGGTTTATGCTGCTTCCATTTATAATAGGAAAATGTACCTGTACATGAGATTTGTATATTCTCTGTAATACTTTTCCAGACCCTTTTCATGTCCTCACCATGATATACATTCTTTAAAGCTGGACCTCTGTTGTTTGAGGTGTAATCTCCATATATTTCTTTAATTTCTGCATCATTTAGCATCATCAGGTTGAATCTTTCCATATCACCCTTTTGTTGTATGCATTTACCTACCAACTTTCTCTGCATAAATTTTGCAACTGCCACTGTGATTGTAATACCACTATCAGATTCTCTTCTGGATCAGGTATTAGAGGTATGTTTAGTGTGTCCTGTCTGTGAAGATGTGATGAATCTGATTGTGAGTTAGCCTCTTCCTTGGGAGAAATCCTTTTGCATGTGAATTTTTCAATGTGGGATTATTGTGCTTTTAACCATCAGATTTGTCATTGTTATAAATTTGTGTAACAAAATGATATAGCTTGAGTTGTATTATTCCAGAATGTAGTAGGACTTGTAACGGGGGGTGCCTCAGGACTTGGCCGGGCAACAGTTGCACGACTGGTGAAGGAAGGGGGAAAAGCTGTGTTATGTGATCTTCAGTCTTCCTCTGGTCATAGTGTTGCAAAAGAACTTGGAGAGAATGTAGTCTTTGTACCAACTGATGTGAGTTACTTAATTATACCTTTTGCATGTTAAATTTTAAATGTTTGAAAACAGAAAATCAAAGAGGTGTGTGTGTGTGTGTATATATATATATATATATATATATACATATGAATATGTATGTATGGGCTATTCTTTTAGCTTATCTGCACAGAAATTTGGAAGTCTGTTTCAGACCAAGTGCACTAAATCTTAACCTTTAACGTACGGACTTTTAAATGCCGCGCACTCCTCTGCCGCCGGAATTTAAATGCCATTTAAACCGTAACTTTACAGTTTTTTCGGAAAAAAATTGTAGTTCTTGTTCTAGACATGATAAAAATATGAATCAAAAACGAGATTATAGTTAAGACATGGGCCTATACACTGAAAAATTCGTATATTATAAAAGCTGCTCTGTGAATACATATGACTAAATT
>Ga0123357_10002014_pt1 | contig 22257 bp, 17 predicted proteins | sample TergutEmb28metaG_FD_89873 | JGI IMG/M metagenome (GOLD analysis project Ga0123357, IMG submission 89873) | Embiratermes neotenicus P4 segment gut microbial communities from Petit-Saut dam, French Guiana - Emb289 P4 | ecosystem: Host-associated > Arthropoda: Insects > Digestive system > Gut ... | reverse complement strand
ATTCTATATGATACAGAAATGGACGTTGTCGAGTACTGCTCGACATTCTATATGATACAGAATTGGACGTTGTCGAGCATTGCTCGACATTCTATATGATACAGAATTGGACGTTGTCGAGTACTGCTCGACATTCCACATGATACAGAAGTTGGTGCTGTCGAGTACTGCTCGACATTCTATATGATACAGAATTGGACGTTGTCGAGTACTGCTCGACATTCTATATGATACAGAATTGGGCGTTGTCGAGTACTGCTCGATATTCTATATGATAAAGAATTGGACGTTGTCGAGTACTACTCGACATTCTATATGATACAGAAGTGGGCGTTGTCGAGTACTGCTCGACATTCTATATGATACAGAAGAGGGCGTTGTCGAGTACTGCTCGACATTTTACATGATACAGAATTGGACGTTGTCGAGTACTGCTCGACATTTTATATGATATAGAATTGGACGTTGTCGAGTATTGCTCGACATTCTTCATGATACAGAAGTGGGCGTTGACGAGTACTGCTCGACATACTATATGATACAGAAGTGGGCTTTGTCGAGTACTTCTCGACATACTATATGATACAGAAGTGGGCGTTATCGTGTACTGCTCGACATTCTATATGTTACAGAAGTGGGATTTGTCGAGTACTACTCGACATTCTATATGACACAGTAGTGGGCTTTGTCGTGGACTGCTCGACATTCTATATGGTACCGAAGTGGGCTTGTCGAGTACTGCTCGACATTCTACATGATACAGAATTGGACGTAGTAGAGGACGGCTCGACATTCTACATGATACAGAAGTGGGCGTTGTCGTGTACTGCTCGACATTGTATATGATACAGAATTGGAAATTGTCGTGTACTGCTCGACATTCTATATGATACAGAAGTGGGCCCTGTCGAGTACTACTCGACATTCTATATGACACAGTAGTGGGCTTTGTCGAGTACTGCTCGACATTCTATATGGTACCGATGTGGGCTTGTCGAGTACTGCTCGACATTCTACATGATACAGAATTGGACGTAGTGGAGGACGGATCGACGTTCTACATGATACAGAAGTGGGCGTTGTCGTGTACTGCTCGACATTGTATATGATACAGAATTGGACGTTGTCGTGTACTGCTCGACATTCTATATGATACAGAATTGGATGTTATCGAGTACTGCTCGACATTCTACATGAAACAGAATTGGTCGCAATCGAGTACCGCTCGACATTCTACATGATACAAAAGTGGGCGCTGTCGAATTCTTCTCGACATTTTACATGATACAGAATTGGGCGCTGTCGAGTACTGATCGACATTCTATAAGATACAGAAGCGGGTGCTGTCGAGTACTGCTCGACATTCTATATGATACAGAATTGGACGTTGTCGTGTACTGCTCGACATTCAATATGATACAGAATTGGACGTTGTCGAGTACTACTCGACATTCTACATGATACAGAAGTGGGCGCAGTCGAGTACTGCTCGACATTCTATAGGATACAGAATTGGACGTTGTCGAGTACTGCCCGACATTCTATATGATACAGAAGTGGGCTTTGTCGAGTACTGCTCGACATTCTATATGATACAGAAGTGGGTGTTGTCGAGTACTGCACGACATTTTACATGACACAGAATTGGCCGCTTTCGAGTACTGCTCGACATTTAACATGATACAGAAGTGGTCGCTCTCGAGTACTGCTCGTTACTGTACATGATACTGAATTGGTCGCGTGTCGAGTACTGCTCGACATTCTGCATGATATAGAAATTGGCGCTGTCGACTATAGCTCGACATTCTACATGATACAGAAGTGGGCGCTGCCGATTACTGCTTGATATTCTACATGAAACTAAATTGGTAGCTGTCGAGTACTGCTCCACATTCTACATAATACAGAAGTGGGCGCTGTCGAGTATTGTTCGGCATTCTACACGATACTGAATTGTTAGCTGTCGAGTACAGGTCGACATTCTACATGATACAGAAGTGGGCGCTATCGAGTACAGTTCGACTTTCTAAATGGTACCGAATTGGGCGCTGTCTACTACTGCTCGACATTCTAAAAATACAGAAGTGGGCGCTGTTGAGTACTGCTCGTCATTCAACATGACATAATTGGGCGCTGTTGAGTACTGCTCGACATTGTACATGATACTGTTTTTTTCGCTGCCGTGTACAGATCGAGATTCAAAATTATTCAGAATTGGGCGCCGTCGAGTTCTGCTCGACATTCTATATGATACAGAATTGGGCGCTGTCGAGTACTGCTCGACATTCTACATGATACAGAATTTGGCGTTGTCGAGTACTGCTCGACAATCTATATGATACAGAAGTGGGCGCTGTCGATTACTGCTCGACATTCTATATGCTACGGAAATTGATGTTGTCGAGTACCGCTCGACATTCTATATGATACAGAAGAGCGCGCTGTCGAGTATTGCTCGACATTCTATATGATATAGAATTGGAAATTGTTGAGTACTGCTCGGCATTCTACATGATACAGAATTGGGCGCTGTCGAGTACTGCTCGACTTTCTATATGATACAGAAGTGGGCGTTGTCGAGTACTGCTCGACATTCTTTATGATACAGAATTGGACGTTGTCGAGTACTGCTCGACATTCTACATGATACAGAAGTTGGCGCTGTCGAGTACTGCTCGACTTTCTATATGATACAGAAGTGGGCGCTGTAGAGTACTGTTCGACATTCTATATGATACAGAAGTGGGCGTTGTCGAGTACTGCTGGACATTCTATATGATACATAATTGGACGTTGTCGAGTACAGCTCGACATTCTGCATGATACAGAATTGGACTTTGTCGAGTATTGCTCGACATTCTATATGATACAGAAGTGGGTGTTGTCGAGTACTCCTCGACATTCTACATGATACAGAATTGGACGATGTCGAGTACTGCTCTACATTCTACATGATACAGAAGTGGGCGTTGTCGATTACTGCTTGACATTCTATATGATACAGAAGTGGTCGTTGTCGAGTACTGCTCGACTTTATATATGATACAGAAGTTGGCGTTGAACTGTACTGCTCGACATTCATTTTGATACAGAAGTGGGAGTTGTCGAGTACTCCTCGAAATTCTGTATGATACAGTAGTGGGCGCTGTCGAGTACTGCTCGACATTCTGTATGATAACGAATTGGACGTTGTCGATTACTGCTCCACATTCTACAAGATGCAGAAATGGACGTTGTCGAGTACTGCTCGACATTCTATATGATACAGAAGTCGGCGTTTTCGAGTACTGCTCGACATTCTATATGATACAGAAGAGTGCGTTGTCGTGTACTGCTCGACATTTTACATGATACAGAATTGGACGTTGTCGTTTACTGCTCGACATTCTATATAATACAGAAGTGGGCGTTGTCGAGTATTGCACGACATTCTATATGATACAGAAATGGGTGTTGTCGAGTACTACTCGACATTCTACATGATACAGAAGTGGGCGCTGTCGAGTTCTGCTCGATATTCTATATGATACAGTATTGGACGTTGTCGAGTACCTCTCGACATTCTATATTTTACAGAAGTGCGCGCGGTCGAGTATTGCTCGACATTCTATATGATATAGAATTGGACGTTGTTGAGTACTGCTCGACATTCTACATGATACAGAATTGGGCGCTGTCGAGTTCTGCTCGACATTCTATATGATACAGAAGTGGACGCTGTCGAGTACTGCTCGACTTTCTATATGATACAGAAGTGGGCGCTGTCGAGTACTGCTCGACATTCTATATGATACAGAAGTGGGCGCTTTCGAGTACTGCTCGACATTCTATATGATACAGAATTGGACGTTGTCGAGTACTGCTCGACATTCAATATGATACAGAATTGGGCGCTGTCGAGTACTTCTCGACATTTTATATGATACAGAATTGGACTTTGTCGAGTACCGCTTCATGGTACAGAACTGCGCGTTTTCAAATTCTGCTGGTCATTTTACATTGTAAGGTGAGAGAGCTCACGAGGTCTGCTCGACATTTTTCATGGTCCAGAAGCGGTTGTTGTTCTGTTGTGCTCGACATTCTACATGGTACACAAATGGGAGCTGCCGATTTCTACACAACATTCTACCTTGTACAGAAATGGGCTCTATCGAGTTCTGCTCGACATTTTTCATGTACAGAATTTGGCGCTGTCCACTTTTGCTCTACATTATATAATGTATACAAGTGGGCGCTGTTGAGTTATGCTCGACATTCTACATGGTACAGAAGTGGGAGCTGTAGAGTTCTCCTTGACGTTCTACATAGTAAAGAAGTGGGCGCGGTGGAGTTCTGTTCGACACCCTACTTCGCACAAACGTGTGCTCTGTCGAGTTACGCTCGACATACTACAGGGTACAGATGTGTTGGCTGTCGAGTTCTGCTCGACTTTTTATATGGTAGAGAAGTTTGTGCAGTAAAGTTCGGCTCGACATTGTGCATGGAACAGAAGTAGGCGCTTTCGAGTTCTGCTCGTAATTATACATGGTACATCATTGGGCGCTGTCGAGTACTTTTCGACATTCTACACGGTACAGAAAAGGGCGCTTTCGAGTTCTGCTGGACATCGTACATGGTACAGAAGTTGGTGAAGTCGAGTTCACCTCAACATTTTACACGGTACAACTGTGGGGGCTGTCGAATTTCGCTCGACATTTTCCATGAATTATAATTGGTCGCTGTCGAGTTTGTTCGACATTTTACATGGTACAGAATTTGCGCTGTCGAGTTCTGGTCCACAGTCTAAGTGGTACAGAGCTTTAGAGTTCTGATCGTCATTATACATTGTACAGAAGTTGGATCTCTCGAGGTCTGCTCGAATTGTTCTAGGTAGAGTTGTTGGCGCTGCCGAGTTCTGCTCGATATTCTACATGATAAAGAATTGTGCGATGTCGAGACCTGCTGGACTTTTTACATGGTACAGAAGTAGTGTCCTTCGAGTTCTGCTCGTCATTCTAGACGGTAAAGATGTGGGCGCCTTTGATTTATGCTCTACATTACACATGGTACAGCAGTGGCGCTGTCGAATTCTACTCGACATTTTACATGGTACGTAAGTGGATTCTGTCTAGTTCCGTTCGACACTCTAAATGGTACAGAAGAGGGCGATGTAGAGTTCGGCTCGAGTTACATTCAAAATGGAACTGAAGCTGTTGTTGTCGAGTTCGCTCAGTCATAATACATGATACAGAAGTGGGCGCTGGTGACTTCTGTCCGACATTCTACACTGTACAGAATTTCGCGATCCCGAATTGTGTTCGACATTCTCTATTTTAGAGAAGAGTGAGCTGTCGAGTACTGCTCGACAGTTTAATGATCCAGAACTGGGCGCTGTGGACTTATGCTCGCCATTCTACATTGTACAAGAGTGGGCGCTGTCGAGTACTGTCCGAAACATACATGATAAGTAGTGGGCGATGTGGAGTTCTGCCGTACATTCTGCATGGTACAGAATTGGGCGCTGCGGCTGTCTGTTCAACATTCCATATTGTACACACTTGGATTCTTTCGAGTTCTGCTCGACATTTTACACGGCAGAGAAGTTGGCGCTGACGAGTTATGCTCGACATTCTACATGGTACAGAAGTGTGGCACTGTCTTGTTCTTCTCGACATTCTATATGTTACAGCAGTGGGAGCTGTAGAGTTCTGCTCGACATTTAACATTTTACATAAGTGGGCGCTGTCGAGATCTGCTCGACATTCTACGCAGTAAAGAATTGGGCAAAGTTCAATTCTGCTGACATTTTAATGGTAAAGAAAGGGAACTGTTGAGTTCCGCTCGATATTTTTCATGGTACAGAAGTGGGCGTTTTCGAGTTTTGCTCGACATTCTACATGGTACAGAAGTTGTCGTTGACGAATTCTGCTCGACATTCCACACGACAATGAAGTGGGCGTTGTAGAGTTCTGTTTGCCACTCTACATTGTACAGAAGTGAGCATTGTCGAGTACTGCTCGACATTCTATATGGTACAGAAGAGGGGGCTGTCCAGTTGCTCTGGACGTTCTACATGGCACAGTAATGGGCAATGTCGAATTCTGCTCGACATTGTACATTGTACAGAAATGGGCTCGGTCGAGTTCTTCTCGACATTCTAAATGTTACAGAAGTGGGCTGTATCGTTATTCATCATGGTACAGAAGTGGTCGCTGTCGAATCCTGCTCAACTTCCTACATGGTAAAAAAAATAGGAGCACTTGAGCTCTGCTCGACATTCTACATGGTACAGAAGTGGGACCATTCGAGTTTTGCTCGGCATCCTATGTGGTACAGAAGTGGGCGCTGTCGAGTTCTGTTCCTAATTCTACAACATACTGAATTATGCGCTGTCGAGTTCTGATCGACATTCTAAATGATAAAGAATGTGGTATCCGTCGAGTTCTGCTCGACATTCTTAATAGCAACCGTGAGTATTGTCGCGTTAATTTCGACAAAATACATGGTACAAAAAGGTCGCTGTCGAGTCCTGCTCGACATTCTACATGTTACAGAAGTTAGCGCTGTCGATTCCTGTTCGACATTCTACATGATTCAGAAGTGGGTGCTGTTGAGTTCTGCTCGAAATTTTGCATTTCACACAAATGGGAGCTGTCTACTTATGCTCGCCATTCCACATGTTACAAAATTGGAAGCTGTCGTGTTCTGCTCGACATTTGACATTGTACAAACTTGGGCTCTGTCGAGTTCTGCTCGACATTCTACACTGTACAGAAAAGGGTGCTGCCGATTTCTGCTCGATATTCTCCAATGTACAGAAGTTGGTTCTTTCGAGGTAGGCTCAAATTTTACATGGTAGAGAAATTTGCGCGGTTGAGTTCTGTTTGACACACTACATGGTACAGAAGTGGGCGCTGTCAAGTTCTGCTCGGTATTCTACATTGTACAGAATAGGGCGTTTTCATGTTCTTTTCGAAATTCTCTATTGCACATAAGTGGGATCTATCGAGATCTCTTCGATTTCTACATGGTAGAGAGGATGTCGCTATCGCGATCTGATCGAAATTGTACATGGTACATAACTGGGCTGGGTCGAATCCCCTCGACATTCTACATTGTACAAAATTGGGACCTGTTGAGTTCAGCTCGACATTCTAACTGGTACTGAATTGAGTGGTGACGAGTTCTTATCTACATAATAAATGGTACAGAAGTGGGTGCTGTCGAGTTCTGTTCGACATTCTACATTCTACAGAATTGGGAACTGTTGAGTTATGCTTGCCATTTTAAATATTACGCAACTGGGCACTGTCCAGTTCTGCTCGACATTCTACATGGTACAGAAAATCGCGCCGTCGTGTTCTGCTCGACATCTAAGTTTTTCAGAAGTGGGCGCTGCCGAGGTCTACTCGACAATCTACATTGTACAGAAAAGGGCTCTTTCGAGTTCTGCTCGACATTCTACATTGTAGAGAATTTGGCGCTGATGAGTTGTGCTCGCCAGTCTACATGTTACACAAGTGGGTGGTGATATCTACTGCTCGAAATTCTACATGTTACAGCAGTGGGCATTGCCGATTTCTGCTCCTCATTTTAATGGTACATACGTGATAGCTGTCGACTTCTGCACGAAATTCTACACAGCTTAGAAGTGGGCCCTACCATGTTCTGCTCGACATTTTAATGGTACATAAGTGCCAGCTGTTGAGTTTTGCTTATCATTGAACATGGTACAGAATTAGGCGCTGTGGAATTCAGCTCGACATTCATCAAGATACAGAAGTGGGCGCTATCTATTTTTGCTCGAAATTCTAAATGGTACATAAGTGTGCGCTTCGGAGTTCTGCTCGACATTCTACATGGTACAGATATGGTATACGTCGTGTTTGGGCCGACATCCTAAATTGTAAAGAAATGGTCGCTGTCATGTTATGCGCGACTTTCTACAATTTACAGAAGTGGGCGCTCTTGAGTTCTAGTCAACATTTTTCATGCTACAGAATTGGGCGCTCAAGAGTTCTTCTCGACATTCTACATGGTATAGAAATGGGCGCTATCGAGTTCTGCTCGACATTCTACATGCTACAGAAGTGGGCGATGTCGAGTTATGTTCGGCATTTCTCATGTTCAGAAGTGGTCGCTCCCTCCTTCTGCTCAACAATTTTCATGGTACAGAAGTGGTGTCTGTCGAGTTCTGCTCAACATTCTATATGGTATAGAAGTAGGAGTTGTCGAGTTCTGCGGGATATTATACATGGCACAGAATTGGGCGCTGTTCAGTTCTGCTCGACAGTCTTCATGTACAGAAGTGTGTGCTGTCGAGGTCTGCTTGTCATTCTACATGGTAAAGAAGTGGGCGCTGTCAAGTTGTGTTCGACATTCTAAGTTTTACAGAAATGGGGGCACTCGAGTTCTGCTCGACATTCTATTTGGAACAAAAGTGGTGTCTTTCAAGTTCTGCTCGTCATATTTCATGGTAGAGAATTTGGCGCAGTCGAGTTCTTCTCGCCTTTGTAACCGGCAGGGAATTGGGGCCTGTCGAGTTCTGCTCGACATTCAACATGTCACAGCAACGGACGCTGTCGAGATCTGTTCGACATTTTACATTGTACAAAATTGGGCGCTCTCGAGTTCTGCGGAGGCATTCTACATGGTAAAGAAGTGGGTTCTGAAGATTTCTGCGCGGCATTCTTCATAGTATAGAAGTGGGCGCACTCGAGTTCTGCTCGACATTCTATTTGGTACCTGAAATGTGAGCTGTCGAATTCTACTCGACATTCTACATGCTCAGAAGTGGGCTGTGTCGTGTTCTGGTCGATATTCTTCATGTACAGAAGTAGGCGCTGTCTATACTGTTCGACATTTTTCATGGTACAGAAGTAGGCGATGTCGTGTTTTGCTCGACATTCTACATGTTGCAGAATTGGGCGCTATCGAGATTTGCTATACATTCTACATGGTACAGAAGTGGGGCTGTGAAGTTCTGCTCGTAATTCTACATGGTACTGAATTGAGTTCTGTCGAGTTCTGCTCGACATTGTACATGGAACAGTAAAGGACGCTGTCGGGTTTTGCTCGACATTCCATATAGTACAGAAGTGGGCGCTGACGAGTTACGCTCGACATTCTACATGGTACATAATTGGGCGCTGTCCAGTTCTGCTCGAAATTCTTCATGTACAGAAGTTGGCGCTATCGAGTTCTGATCGACATTCTACGTGGTACAGAAGAGGGAGATGAAGAATTCTACTCCATATTCTACATGGTACAGAAATGTGTACTGTCGACATTTGCTCCATATTCTTCATGGTACAGAAGTGGACGCTGTCGAATTATGCTCAATATTCTACATGGTACAGAATTGTGAACTATCGAGTTCTGCTCGACATAATAAATAGTGCAGAAGTGGGCGCTGTCCAGGTCTGCTGGACATTCTAAATGGTACAGATATGGGAGCAGTTGACTTCTGTTAGACGCAATACATTTTATTGTAGTTGGGTCTGTTGAGTTCTGCTCGAATTCTACATGGAACACAATTTGGCGCTGCCGAGTTATGTTAGCCATTGTACACGGTACAGAAGTTGGAGCTGTCGAGTTTTGCTGGATTTTCAACGAGGTAAGGAATTGGGCGCTGTCTAGTATTGCTCGACATTATACATGGTACAGAATAGGGAGCTGTCGAATTCTGCTCATCATTTTCATGGTACAGAAGTGGGCGCTGTCGAGTACTGCTCCACATTCTACAAGGTACAGCAATGGGTTCTGTCCGTTTCGCCTGACATTCTATATGGTACAAAAGTGAGCGCTGTCAGGTTTTAATCGACATTCTACATGGTACAGAAATGGGCGTTGTCGAGTTCTGCACGACATTCTTCATGGTACAGAAGTGGGCGCTTTCGAGTTAAGCTAGAAATTCTAATGAAACACAAGTACGAGATGTCAAGTTCTGTTCGATTTCCTACATGGTACAGAATTGGGCCCTGTCGAATTCTGCTCGACATCTTTCAGGGTACAGAAGTTGGTGTTGTCAAGTTTTGCTCGACATTCTAATTGGTAGGGAAGGGGGAGTTGTCCAGCCCTGCCCGACATTCTACAAGGCTTAGAGTTGGGCGCTGTTGAGTTCTCCTCGAAAATCTACATGGTACAACAGTGTGCGTTGTTGGATTCTACTCGACATTCTACATGGTTCATAAGTGGGTGCTGTCGAAGTCTCCTCGAAATTCCACATGGTACAGAAGTGGGCACAGTCGAGTTATGATCAACATTCTACTTGAAATCGAAGTGGGCGCTTTCGAGTTAAGCTAGATATTCTATGTGTTTCAGAAATTGACGTTGTTGTTTTCTGCTAGACATAATACATGGTACAGAAATTGGCGCTGTCGAGTTCTGCTAGACATTCTACATGGGACGTAAGTGGGCGCTGCCGAGTTCTGTTCGACATTCTACATCGTGCACAATTGGGCGCGGTCAAGTTCTGCTCGAAATTCTACGTGGTACAGAAGTGGGTGCTGCAGAGTTCTATTTATCATTCTATATGTTATAGATTTGGGCGCTGTTGAGTTCTGCTCGACATTGTACATGGTACAGGATTGGGCGCTGTTTAGTTAAACAAACATTTCTACATGGTACAGGAGAGGGCGCTGTCGGGTTCTGTTCGACATTCCACATGTTACAGAAGAGGGCGCTGTCGTGTTATTTTCGACATTCTACATGTTTCAAATTGGGCGCAGTCAAGTTCTGCTCCACATTCTACATGGTACAAAATTGCGCGCTGTCGAATTCTTCACAGTACAGAATTGGGCGTTGTGATGATCTGATCACATTCTACATGGTAGAGAAGTGATTCTTCCGAGTTCTGCTCGAAATTCTACATTGTACAATAGTGGTCCCTGTCGATTTCTGCTCGACATTCTACGTATTACATTAATGGGAGCTGTCGAGGTCTGCTCGACATTCTGCATGGTAGAGAATTGGTTACTGTACGTTCTTCAAGGTAAAAAGGTGGGAGCTTTCGAGTCCTTCTCGACATTCTACATGGTACAGAAGTGTCTGCTGTCGAGTTCTGCTCGAACATTCTACAATGTTCAGCACTGGACGCAATTGATTTATCCTCGACATTTTGAAATGTTACACATATATGCAATGTCCAATTCTGCTCGACATTCTACATGGTACAGAAGTGGGCGCAGTCGAGTTATGTTGGACATTCTACATGGTAAAAATTGGGTGCTTTCGAGACTCTCCTCGACATCCTACGTGGTACAGAAGTGGCCTTTGTCGAGTTCTGCTCGACATTCTACGTGGTACAGAATTGGGGGCGCTCGAATTCTTCTCTACATTTTACGTATTAGAGAAGTTGGCGCTTCCGGGTCCTGCTCCACATTCTACATGCTACAATTTAGGAGTTGTTGAGTTCTGCTCGTCATTCTAAATTGCACAGAAGTGCGTGCTGTCGAGTTCTGCTCGACATTCTTCATTTTACAGACGTGGGCGCTGTCGAGTTCTGCTCGGTATTTTGCGTAGTACAGAATTGGGATGTGTCGGATTCTTCTCGACATTCTACATACTACAGAAGTGGGCGGTGTCGAGTTCTGTTCGACATTCTACATGGTAAGGAGTGGGGGCTGTCAAGTTAATCTAGAAATTCTTCATGTTTCAGAAGTTGGCGATGTCGACACCGCTCGATATTGTTCATGCTAGAGAAGAGGGGCCCTGTCGAGTTCCGCTCGATATTCTACATGTTACAGCAGGGGCGCTGTCGAAATCTGCTTGACATATTACATGTTTCATAAGTGGCCGCTGTTGTGTTCTGCTCCACATTCTGAATAATACGGAAGTGGGTGCTGTCGAATATTGATCGACATTCAACATGGTTCAGACGTGGTTGCTTTCGAGTACTTCTCGACATTCTCCATGGTACAGAATTGGGGGCTGTCGAGTTCTGCTCGACATTTTTCAAGGTATAGAATTGGGCGCTCTCGAGTTCTGCTCGACATTCTACATGATACTGAAGTGTGCCCTGTCCAGTTACTCTCCACCTTATACATTCACAGAAGTTGCCGTGTTCGAGTTCTGTTCGACATTCTACATGGTACATAAGGGGGACCTTTCGAGTTATGCTAGACATCCTACGTGTTACGGAATTTTGCGCTATGGAGTTCTACTCTACATTCTACATGGTACAGAAAGGGGGCTGTCAAGTTTTGCTCGACATTTCAAATGGTAGAGAGTTTGGTGCTGTCGATTTCTACTGGACATTATACATGGTGTAGAAGTGGGCTCTGTTGAGTTCTAATCGACATTATTATTCTACAGAAGTGGGTGTTGTCGAGTTATGTCTGACATTCTACATGGTAAAGAAATGGACGATATCCTCTTTTGCTCGACATTCTTCATGTACCGAAGTGGGCGCTGTAAAGTTCTGCCCGACATTCTTCGTGGTACATAAGTGGGCGATGTCGAGAGTATCTCGACAATCTACATGGAACAGAAGTGGGGTCTGTCGATTTCGGCTCATTATTATACACGTTAGAGAATTCGGCGTTGTCGAGTTCTGCACGAAATTGTACATGGTAGAGAAGTGGGCGATGTCGAGTTCTGCTCGACATTCTACATGGTACAACAGAGGCAATTTTTAGATTTCTTCTCGACATTTTACGTGACTCATAATTGGTTGCTCTCGATTTCACATCGACATTCTTCATGGTACAGAAGTGGGCACTATCGAGCTTTGCTCGACATTCTACGTGGTTCAGAATTGGCAGCTATTGAGTTCTTCTCGACCTTATAGGTGGTATAGAATTGGGCGCGGTCGAGTTTTCCTCGACATTTTTAATAAAGAGAAGTGGACGCTCTCGAGTTTTCCTCGACATTCTACATGGTTCAAAATTGGCACCTATAGAGTTTAGCTCGACATTCTACATGGTACAAAAGTGTTTCCTTCAAATTCTGCACGACATTCTACAAGGTAAATCGTGTGAGCCTTCGAGTTCTGCTCCACCTCATACGTGGTACGAAACTGAGCCCTGTCGAGTTCTTCTCTACATTCTAAAAGGTACAGAAGTGTAGTTTGACAAGTTATACTCGACATTTTACATGGTAGAGAATTTGGTGCTCTCGAGTTCTGATCGAAATTCTACATGGCAAAAATTGGGCGCTGTCGATTTATCCTCGACATTCTAAATGGTACAGAAGGGAAAACATTCGAATTCCGTTCGACATCCTACGTGTTATAGAATTGGGCGACATTGAATTATGCCCTCCAATCTACATGGTACAGAATTGGGGGCCGTCGAGTTCTACTCGATATTTTACATGGTAGAAAATTTGACGCTGTCCTGTTCTGCTCGACATTCTACATGGTATAAAAGCTGACGCTGTCGAGTTCTGATCAACATTATAAATGGTACAGAAGTGGGTGTTGTCGAGTTCATACTTACGTACTACATGGTACAGAAGTGGGCGCTGTTGAGTTTTGCTCGACATTCGAAATGTTGAAACATTTAACGCTGATGAGTTCTAATCGAAATTATATATGTTACAGAATTGGGTGCGTCGAGTTCTACACGTCATTTTACAATGTACATAAGTGGGCGCTGTCGAGTTCTGTTCGACATTCTACTTGGTAAACAAGTGGGCCTTGTCGAGTTCTGCTCGACATTCTATATGGTACAGAAGAGGGAGCGGTGGCGTTTTTCTCGAAAATCTACATGTTACAGATGTGGGCGCTGTCGAGTTCTGTTCGACATTCTTCATGTACAAAATTGGGAGCTGTCGAGTTCTGCTCGACATTCTACTTGGTACAGAAGTCAACTCTGTCGAAATCTGCTCGACAGTCTACGTGGTACTGAAGTGGTCACTTTCGAATTTTGTTGTACATTAATCATGATACAGAAGTGGGGCTGTCCAGTTGTGCTCGACATTTTACATGGTACAGAAGTGGGTCCAGTCAAGTTGTTCTCGACTTTGTACATGGTACAGAAGTGGGCGTTGTCAAGTTTTGCTCGACATTTTACATGGTACCGAAGCGGGCACTGTCAAGAACTGCTCGACATTCTAATGATTGAGAAATGGTTGATGACAAATTCTTCTCGACATTATTTATGGACAGAAGTGTGCGCTATCGAGTTCTGTTCGACATTCTACGTGATGCGGAAGTGGGCGAAGTAGAGACCTGCTCTAAATTCTACACGTTTCAGACGTGGGTGCGTTCGACTTATGCTCTACTTTCTACATGGTACAGAATTGGGCGCTGTCGATTTCTACTCGAGTTTTTAAATGGTACAGAATTTGACACTGCTTGAAACTTTACATGGTACAAAGTGTTTCCTGTCGAGTTCTGCTCGACAAATCTACATGGTACAGAAGTGGGCGCTGTCGAATTCTCCTCGAAATTCTTCATGGTACAAAAGTGTGCGCCTTCGAGACTTCCTAGACATTTTATATATTACAGAATTTGCCGCATTCGAGTTTTGTTCGACATTCTACATGGTACAGATGTGTGCGTTGTCGAGTTCTGTTCGACATTTTATATCGTATAGAAGTGGGCGTTGTCGAGTTCTGCTCGACATTCTACATGGTACAGAATTTGTCGCTGTAGAGTTCTTCTCTTTTTTTCATGATAGAGAAGTGGGCGATGTCAAGTTCTGCTCGACTCTCTACGTGGAACAGAAGTGGGCGCTGGCGAGTAATTCTCGATAAGCTACATGGTACAAAAGTGGGATTTTCCGAGTTCTTCTCGACATTCTACGTGGTAGGGAACAGGGCTCTTTTGAGTTCTCGACATTCTACGTGGTACAGAAGTGGGTGGCTTCGAGTTCTCCTCGACATTGCAAATGGTACACATGTCGGCGCTTACGAGTTCTGCTCGACATTCTACATTGTAGAGAATTGTGCGCTCTTTGGTTCTTCTCGACATTGTACATGGTAAAGAAGTTTCCGCTGTCGAGTTAAACTCGTCATTCTATATGGTAGAGAAGTGGGTCCTGTCGATTTCTACGCGACATTACACATGGTACAGGAGTGGGTGCCGTCTACGTAAGCTCGATATTTTACATCTTACAGAAGAGGGCGCTCTTGAGTTCCGCTCGACATTCTACTTGTTACAGAATTGGGTACTGTTGAGATCTCCTCGACATTCTACATTGTAGAGAATTTGACGCTTTCGAATTCTCCTCCACGTTCTATATGGCAATGTGTTGGTCGCTGACGAGTTCTGCTCGACTTTCCACATGGTGCAGCAGTGGGCGCTGTCGAGGTCTCCTCGACATTTTACATGGTATATCAGTGAACGCTGTCGAGTTCTGCTTGACATTCTACAAGGGACAGAAGTGGGCGCTGTCGAGTTCTGCTCGACATTCTAAATGAAACAGAGTTGTGTGTTGTCGAGTTCTGCTCTACATGTTACATGACAGAAAATTGGGCGCTGTAGAGTTCTACTCAAAATTCTACATTGTACAGAATTTTGCAATATCGAGTTCTGTACGACATTATACCTGTTACAGAAGTGTGCGCTGTCGTGTTTTGCTCGACATTCTACATGGTACAAAAGTAGGCGCTTTGTAGTTATGCTCGCCATTCCACTTGAAACAAAGTTTGGCCCTTTCGATTTCTGTTCGAAATTTACGTGGAACAGAATTCTGTGCATTCGAGTTCTGCAAAACATTCTGCATGGTACAGAAGCGAAGGCTCTCGTGTTCATCTCGACAATGAACATGGTAAAGAAGTGGCCGGTGTAGAGTTCTGATCGACATTCTACATGGTTCAAAATTGGGAGTTGTCAACTTCTTCTGGAAATTCTACATGGTACGGAAGTGGTTGCTGTCGAGGCCTGCTCGACATTCTTGAATGTACAGAAGCGGGCGATTTCGAGATCTGCACGATATTCTACATGTACGTCAGTGGGTGCTGTTCAGTCCTGCTCAATAATTTAGAATTTACATTAGAGGACGCTCTCGTCTTTTGTTCGACATTATACGTGGTATACAATTGGGCGCCGTCGATTTCTGTTCGACATTTCACATGGTACAGAATTGGGAGCTGTCTAGTTCTGCTCGACATCATACATGGTACAGAAGTGGGAGCTGTCGAGTCTTGCTCGACATTGTACATGGTACAGAATTGGCCTCTGGCGAGTTCTGCTCGACATTCTTCATAGTAAAATGTGAGTCCTGACTAGTTCTACTCGACATTCTACTTTTTACCGAAGTGGCGCTGACGGGTTATGTTCGACATTGAACAATTAAAAGAAGTGGGCGCTGTCGATTTATCCTCGACATTCTACGTGGTACAGAAGTGGGCGCTGTCGAGTTCTGTTCCAAATTCTACAATATACAGAAATGTGCGCTGTCGAGTTCTGCTCGATAATTTACATGAAAGAGATGTTGGAGCTGTCGAGTTCTGCTCGACATTCTAAATGATAAAGAAGTGGGATTTGTCGATTTCTGCTCAACATTCTAAATGGTACAAGTGGGAGTTGTCGCGTTAAGTTCGACAAACTACATGGTACAAAAGAGGTAGATGTCAAGTACTGCTCGACATTATACATGTTACAGCAGTTAGCGCTGTCGATTTGTGTTCGACATTCTACATGTTACAGAAGTGGGTGCTGTTGAGTTCTGCTTGACATTTTGCATGGTACTCAAATGGGCGCTGTCTACTTATACTCGCCATTCCACATGTTACAGAATTGGGCGCTGTCGAATTCTGCTCGACATTCTACATGGTACAGAAGTGGGCGATGTCGAGGTGTGCTCAAAATTCTACATGGTACAGAACAGGGCGCTGCCGAGTTCTGCTCGATATTCTACAATTCTGTCGAGTTCTGCTCACATTTTATATGGTAGAGAAGTTTGCGCTATTGAGTTCTGCTCGATATTCTACATGGTACACGAAGGGGCCCTGATATGTTCTGTTCGACATTTTATATTGTACATAAGTGGGGTCTGTCGAGTTCTCCTTGGATTCTACATATTAGAGAATGTTGCGCTGTCGCATTCTCCTCGATATTTTATATGGTACACGACAGGGCTGTGTCGACGCCTGCTCGACTTTCTACATTGTACAAAAGTGGGCTCTGTTGAGTTTAGCTCGACATCCTAAATGGTACTGAATTGAGTGGTGACGTGTTCTTTTCTACATAATAAATTGTACAGAAGTGGGTCCTGTCGAGTTCTGCTCGACATTCTACATTGTACAGTATTGGGCTCTGTCCAGTTTTGTTTGCCATTTTAAATGTTACGCAAGTGGGCGCTGTCGAGTTCTGCTCGACATTCTACATGGTACAGAAGCGGGCGCTGTCGTGTTCTCCTCGACATCTAAATGTTGCAGAAGTGGGCGCTGCCCAGGTCTGCTCGACAATCTACATTGTACAGAATTGGGCTCTTTCGAGTTTTTCTCGACATTCAACATTGTAGAAAATTTGGCTTTGATGAGTTGTGCTCGATAGTCTACATGGTTCATAAGTGGGCGGTGTCTTCTTATACTCGACATTCTACATGGTAGAGCAGTGGGCGTTGTCGATTTCTGCTCGACATTTTAATGGTACTTAAGTGATCGCTGTCGACTTCTGCACGAAATTCTACACGGCACAGAAGTGGGCCCTACCATGCTCTGCTCGACATTCTAAATGGTACAGAAATGGCAGGTGTTGAGTTCTGCTTGTCTTTCAACATGGTACACAATTGGGCGCTGCGGAATTCAGTTCGACATTCATCATGATACAGAAGTGGGCGGTATCGAGTTCTGCTCGAACTTCTACATGTTACATAAGTGTGCGCTGCCGAGTTCTGCTCCACATTCTACATGGTACAGAAGTGGGCGCTGTTGAGTTCTTCTCGACAATCCACATGGTACAGAAATCATATTCGTCGTGTTCTCGCCAACATTCTATATTGTAGAGAAATGGTCGCTTTCGAGTTATGCGCGACATTCTACATGTTACAGAAGTGGGCGCTGTTGAGTTCTATTCGACATTTTTAATGCTACAGAATTGGGCGCTGTAGATTTCTGCTCAACATTCTACATGGTATAGTAATGTGCGCTGTCTAGTACTCTTCGACGTTCTACAAGGTACAAAAGTGGGCGCTGTCGAGTTCTGCTCGGCATTTTTCATGTTCAGAACTGGTCGCTTTCGAGTTCAGCTCAACATTCTTCATGGTACAAAATTGGGGGCTGTTGAGTTCCGCTCGTCATTTTACATGGTACAGAAGTGGGCGCTGTCGAGTCCCGTTCGAAATTCTACATGGTACAGAAGCTTGCGCTGTTGAGTTCTGCTCAACATTCTACTAGGTACAGAAGTGGGACCTGTCGAAACCTGCTCTACATTCTAAAAGGTACAGAATTGGTCCTGTCGTCTTCTGCTCAACATTTTTCACGGTACAGAATTGGTGTCCGTCAAGTTCTGCTCAACATTTTATTTGGTACAGAATTTTGATTTGTCGAGTTCTCCTGGATTTTATACATGGCACAGATTTTGGCGCTGTTCAGTTCTGCTCGACAGTCTTCATTTACAGAAGTGGGCGCTGTCGAATTCTGCTCAACATCCTACACGTTATAGAAGTGTGTGCTGTCGAGGTCTGCTTGATTTTCTACATGTTTGAGAAGTGGACGCTGTCTTGTTTTGTTCCACATTCTACTTGGTACAGAAATGGGCACAGTCGAGTTCTGCTCGATATTCTATTTAGTACAAAAGTGGAGTCTGTCGATTTCTGCTCGTCATAATGTTTGTTAGAGAACTTGGCGCAGTCGAGAACTTCTCGGCATTGTACACGGTAGGAAATTGGGGGCAACCGAGATCTGCTCGACATTCAACTAGCCACAGCAATGGACGCTTTCGAGTTCTGTTCGACATTTTAAATTGTACTTAACTGGGCGCTGTCGAGTTCCGCTAAGTCATTCTTCATGCTAAAGAAGTGGGTGCTGTCGAGTTCTGCGCGACATTCTTCATGGTACAGAAGTGGGTGCTCTCGAGTTCTGCCCGACATTCTATATGGTTCCTGAATTAGGAGCTGTCGACTTCTGCTCGACATTCTACATGTTCAGAAGTGGGAGATGACGAATTCTTCTCCATATTCTATATGGTACAGAAATTGGTACTGTCGACATTTGTTCGACATTCTTCATGGTACAGAAGTGGATGCTGTCGAATTATGCTCAATATTCTACATGGTACATAATTGTGAGCTTTCGAGTTCTGCTCGTCATAATAAATTGTGCAGAAGTGGGTGTTGGGCAGTTCTGCTCGACATTCTAAATGGTACAGATTTGGGAGCTGTTGAGTTCTGTTAGACATCATATATATTACAGTAGTTGGATCTGTTGAGTTCTGCTCGATTTTTACATGGCACAGAAGTAGACGCTGTCGTTTTCTGCTAGATATTATAAAAGGTACAGAAGTGGGCTCTGCCGAATTCTGCTCGACATTCAACATGGTACAGAATTTGGCGCTGTCGATTTCTCCTCGACATTCTGCATATTACGGAAGTGGGCGCTGTCGAGTTATGCTCGACATTCTACGTGGTACAGCATTGGGCTCTCTCGAGTTATGCTCGACATTCTACATGGTACAGAAGTTGGCGCTGTCGAGTTATTTTCGACATTATACATGTTACGTAAGTTCGAGCAGTCGAGATTTGCTGGACTTTCTACATGTTAAAGAAGTGGGCGCTGCTTAGTAATGCTCGACATTCTGCATGGTACAGGGGAGAGCGCACGAGATCTGCTCGAAATTCCACATGGTACAGAATAGGGCGCTTTCGAATTCTGCTCGTCATTCTTCATGGTACAAAATTGGGCGCTGTCGAGTACAGCTCGTCATTCTACATGATACAGAATTGGGCGCTGACTTTGAACTGCTCGACCTTCTACATGGTACAGCATTGGGTCCTGTCGAGTTCGCCTGACATTCTACATGGTACACAAGTGAGCGCTGTCGAGGTCCGATCGACATCCTACATGGTACAGTAATGGGCGCTGTCGAGTCCTTCACGAAATTCTACCTGGAACAGAAGAGGACGCTTTCGAGTTAAGCTAGAAATTCTAATGATACAGAAGTGGGAAATGTCGAATTCTGCTCGATATCCTTCATGGTAGAGAATTGGGAGTTTTCGAGTTCTCCTCGACATCCAACGTGTTACAGAATTGAATGCCGTCTAATTCTGCTCTCCATTCTACATGTTACAGAATTGGGGTGTCGAGTTCTCCTCGATATTTTACATGGTAGAGAAGTTTGCGCTGTCGAGTTCTGCTCGACATTCTAAATGGTACAGAAGTGGGTGTTGTCGAGTTCTTATTTACGTAATACATGTTACAGAAGTGGGTTCTGTCGAGTCTTGCTCGACATTCTATTTGTTGCAACAATTAACGCTGCCGAGTTTTCTTCGAGATTCTATGTTACAGAAGTGGGTGCGTCGAGTTCCGCACGACATTTTACAAGGTACATAAGTGGGCGCTGTCGAGTTGTGTTCTACATTCTACACGGTACACAACTGGGCGCTGTCGAGTGCTGCTCGACATTCTATAGGGCAAAAAATTGGGAACTGTCGTGTTTTTCTTGAAATTCTACATGTTACAGAAGTGGGCGCTGTCGAGTTCTGCTCGACATTATAAGTGGTACCGAAGTAAGCGCTGTCGAATTCTGCTCGACAGTCCAAGTTGTACTGAATTGGGCATTTTCGAATGTTACTGGACATTCTACGTGGTACAGAAGTGTTGCTGTTCAGTTCTGCTCGTCATTTTACCTGGTAGAGATGTGGGTCCAGTCGAGTTGCGCTCGACTTTGTACATGGTACAGAAGTGGGCGCTGTCGAGTTCCGCTCGACATTCTACATGGTACAGAACGTGGCGGTATCGAGTTCTGCTCAACATTCAACATGGAACAGAAGTGGGAGTTGTCGAGTCGTTCTCGACAATTTACATGGTACAGAATTGGGTATTGTCCAGTCCTGCTCATCATTCTTCATGTACGGAAGTGGGGGCTGTGCAATTCTGCTCGACATTCTACTTTGTAAAGACGTGGAACATGGTACAGAATTGGGTACTGTAGACTTGTGCTCGGCATTCTTCATGGTAGAGAATTTGTTACTGCCGAGTTCCGCTCAACATTCTACATGGTACAGAATTGGACCCTGTCGAGTACTGCTCGACATTCTACAAAGTACAGAAGTAGGTGCTCTTCTATCTTGTTCGACATTCTTAATGCACAGAAGTGGGAGATGTCGAATTCTGCTCGACAATTTACATGGTATAGATTTGGTCGCGATCGAGATAAGCTCGACATTCCTCATGGTAAAGAAGTGTCTGCTGTCGAGTTCTGCCCAACATTCTAGGTGGTTCATAAATGGGCGCTGTCGAGTTCTGGTCGAAATGCTACATGGAACAGAATTAGGGTCTGTCGAGTTCGTCTCGACATTTAAATGGTAGAGAATTTTGTGCTGTCGAGTTCTGCACGAAATTGTACATGGTAGAGAAGTGGGGGCTGTCGAGTTCTGCTCGACATTCTACATGGTACAGCAGTGGGCAATGTCGTGTTCTGTCGGCATTTTACATGTTTCGTAAGTGGGCGCTGTCGAGTTCTATTCGACTATTTTCTTGGTACGGAAGTTGGCGTTTTCGAGTTCTGCTCTACACTCTTCATGGTACAGAAGTGGGCTCGCTCGAGTTCTGCTCGACATTCTACAAGGTACAGTAGTGAGACTTCAAGAATTCTGTTAGTAATTCTACATGGTACAGAAGTGGGCGCTGTCGAATTCTGCTCTACATTCTACATGGACACAATTGGTTTCTCTCGACTTCTGCTCGACATTCCTCATGGTACGGAATTGTTCGCTGTCGAGTTATGCTCAACAATCTACAAGGTACGGAAGTGGCCGCTGCGAGTTCTGCTAGTCATTCTACATGGTACGGAAGTGGTGGCTGTCGAGTTCTGATTGACATTCTTCATGATACAGAAGTGGACGCTGTTGAGTTTTGCTCGACATTCTACATAGTTCAGAAGTGGGCGCTGTTGAGTTTTGGTCGAAATTCTGCATGGTACTGAGGTGGGCACTATAGAGTTTTGCTCGAGAGTATACATAGTACGGAATTGAGCGCTGTCGAGTTCCGCTCAACATTCTAAATTGTACAGAAGTGGGCGCTGTCTCGTTCTTCTCGACATTATACTTGGTACAGAATTGGGTGCTGTCGAGCTATGCTCGACATTTTCATGGTACAGAAGTGGGCTCTGTCGAGTTCTGCTCGCCATTCTTCACGGTAAAGTAGTGCGAGGTGTCGAGTTCTGCT
>Ga0123357_10002013_pt1 | contig 22268 bp, 14 predicted proteins | sample TergutEmb28metaG_FD_89873 | JGI IMG/M metagenome (GOLD analysis project Ga0123357, IMG submission 89873) | Embiratermes neotenicus P4 segment gut microbial communities from Petit-Saut dam, French Guiana - Emb289 P4 | ecosystem: Host-associated > Arthropoda: Insects > Digestive system > Gut ... | reverse complement strand
GGAACAACGCTCCTCCAGACTCACGGGCTTCTCCGACACCCGAAAAGTATTCAAGAGGTGCCGTAGATGACTCTTGCGCAGAAATTGTCGGAATTGCCAAAAGGGGCGCGGTTACAGAATTTTGAAATTCTTTCGACCCTTGGCGGTGGCAGGAACAGCCTCGTTTACCAGGCTTATGATCACCTTCTGAGGGTGTCTGTGGTGATCAAGGAATATCTGCCCGCAGGCATCGCGCACCGGCTGGACTCCTGCTCGGTAGAAATCGTGCCCGACAGGAACGAGCAGTTCAAACAGGGGCAGGAACGTTTTATCAATGAAGCACGCAGCATGACGAGTGTCAGGCATCCAGTATTTCGGGATGCATTACAGCTTTTCACTGAGAACAATACGGCTTATATCGTCATGCCCTACCACGAGGGTAAAACATTGCGCAAAATGGTGCGCGATGGCTGGCAGGCAAAAGATTTAGGGGATTTATTAGCAATCATCTTGCCTGTTATTTCAGGTATTTCTTTATTGCATTCAGAAGGCTATTGCCATTGCGACATCTCGCCCAACAACGTCCTGATACGAAGCAATGGATCTCCAATTCTGCTTGATTTTGGCGCAGTTCAGCGCCAAGGTAAAGCACCTGAATTCCGTCACATCACTGATCTCGCCACAGGTTTTGCCGCAAAAGAACAATATGAAGACGACGGGGAGTTGGGCGCATGGACTGACATTTACGGACTTTCTGCGCTGACTTATTACATCGTGACAGGCGCTATACCCGATCAATCCATGTCTCGAATTACCTTTGACTCTCTGAAGGCACTGGCGAATTTTTCTAACACTGACTTGCCAGCTTGCGTACTTGAAGTGTTTGATAAAGGGTTGGCAGTTGAACCGCAGGGGCGCTTTGAGAGCATAGGCGTTTTTGCGGGAGCAATAGAAAGCGCTACACAGAAAGCGGTATCACAATCATCCGAATCGTTTTTTCACAAGGTGTTATCGCTTGATTCAAATTTTTCAGAACTATCTTCGCAACAAAGAAGCATATTGCAACACGCTGCTGAATTACGCAAACAATTTAGAACAGCCAATATTTAACCCGATATGAAAATAAATCTATTCAAAAACTCCAAAATTGTCTCTGCCACCGGATTTCTGATCCTGATCGCATTGATCTGGTTCGTCGGCCCGTATTTCGGCCTGGATGGTGAGCGGGAGCGCCTGACGTGGATTTTTGCGGTCATGGCGTTGTGGGTGCTCACGCTGCTCGTTGGGCAGACGTTCGTGGCGCGCAAAGGGTGGCTCGTCGAAAAAATGTTGCGCCGACAGGCCGATAAGGCTGTAGCGGATGCTGACGCCGCCCGTCGAGCAGAAGTCAGGCAGATACGCGACCAACTGCTCGCGGCCATCAGCACGCTGAAGACTTCCAAACTTGGCAAGGCACGGGGCAATGCGGCGCTCTATGAACTGCCGTGGTACATGATCATCGGTCACCCGTCAGCAGGCAAAAGCACCGCACTCAATGAATCCGGCCTCACCTTCCCGTTCAGCGATCAAGGCGTTCGGGGAGTGGGAGGAACGCGCAACTGCGACTGGTTTTTTACGACGGAAGGCATTTTGCTCGACACAGCCGGACGCTATGCAACCCAGGACGAAGATCGGGATAAAGATCGGGGAGAATGGCTGGGATTCCTGCGACTGCTCAAACGCCATCGCAGCAAAGCGCCGCTCAATGGCATCCTGGTAGCGTGCAGCCTCCCGGAACTGGATCAGTACCAATCTGAGAATTTCACGCTTTATGCCCGCCAGATCCGCGAGCGGATTCAGGAAGTTGAGGATACCTTCGAGTATCGCATCCCGGTCTTCCTCATCTTCACAAAGATGGATTTACTGGGAGGCTTCGCCCAGTTTTTTGGGGATCTGAACGAAAGCGACCGTGATCGCGTATGGGGGGCAACCCTTCCTTCTGAACTTGAGGGCAATTTCGAGGGTTGGCGAGAAGCCGAGCGGCAGTGTGAGCTGCTGTACCGAGGACTTGCCCAAATGGGCGAAGATAAACTCGGCCTCTCACGTGGCGTTGCCGACAAGTCGGCGCTATTCGGTTTTCCGCACGAGTTCCACCGCCTCAAGGAAGGCGTGAGCCGCCTCATCGAGTTGTTGCATGAGGAAGACCCCTACCATACGAAGCCGCTTCTGAGGGGTTTTTATTTCACCAGCGCCCTGCAATCCAATGAGCCGCCACGCATTGCCGCCGCCGCTCGCCTGTCCAGGCAGTTCGGTTTGGTTCGTAACGGATCCGGGGCCATCGAGCCTTCAGCCTCACATAGCTACTTCCTGCGCGGCTTATTTCATGACGTCGTGTTTCCCGATCAGCACCTGATCCTGCGGCAGACCCAGCCTCGTGCAAACCGCTTGCGCCTGGGCGGCATGTTGGCAGGATTTGCCACACTCATCCTCTGTATCGGGCTGCTGACTCAATCCTGGCTGGGAAATGGCGACATGCTCGCTGCCATCCGGAAGGATCATGCCCAGGCCAGTACCTTGCTTGGCTCGGAAGCCTTGGCGGACAAACTCAAAGGTTTGACCCTGCTGCAAAAGCATCTGGAAGTTTTGCAGCGCCACCGTGAAAGAGGGGCTCCGTGGCAGATCGGCGTTGGTCTGTACCAAGGGCAAAAACTGGAAGCGGCGCTACGCAGGCAATACTTCAACGCAATACGTTCCGTGATGCTCGAACCGCTCCAAGCCAGGCTGGAAGCATCGCTCAGGCAATTTTCACCGGCTTCGGCGGCATCTGCTTCAACCCCTGGGGTTGTGCCGGTTTCCTATCAACACCCAACCCAAACTCCGGGAGACACAAGAACGAGTGCATCAGCCAGCACCCCTGGTCAGGAAACTGCCGACAAAGCATTGGCAGAAGAGCGTTACAACGCGCTCAAGACCTACCTCATGCTTGGCGCGAAGCCGAAGCTGGAAACAGCATGGCTCTCAGAGCAGTTGCCCCGTTTTTGGCAACCCTGGCTTGAATCGAACGAAATCCCGCCCGAATCCATTGAGAGTGGTGATGCGGGCAACGCGCTGAAGTTCTACCTCTCGCAAATAACCGCGCCGGATGTGCCACTGATTGAGAACGACGAAATTCTGGTCGACCAGACCCGCAACGTCCTGCGTCATGCCTTAACGCAACAGCCTGTCGCGGAGAAGATTTATTCAGAACTGATCAAGCGCGCCAACACAAAATTTCCATCGCTGACCGTCGATTTCATCCTCAATGGCAAGGATATCGGGATTCTGACCGGGAACACGGAGGTGCCTGGTGCTTTCACCCGCGAAGCGTATGACAAGTATCTGAAGAGCGCCATCATCGAGACGAGCAGGGGCGGGTTAGAGAGCGCAGACTGGGTACTCTCTGTTGTAAGCCAGGACCATCCAGTAGAAAACAGCGATTCAGCCAGCACACAGGCTGAATTGGAGGCGCTCTACCGCGCCGATTACGCCAAGGCATGGATGGCATTTTTGAATGGCCTTGCTGTTGCTGATCCGAACGACATCCCGAAAGCAGGACAGGCGTTGGCGCGACTGTCAGATAGCCAGAAATCCCCCATCAAAATCGTGTTGCAGCGCGCCGTTTTTGAGACGGCATGGGATAACCCAAGCAAGCTCACGACGACCGTCCAGGATGCACGGCAGGCTGCTTTGGATAAGACAGTCAGGAGGTTGCAGGACAGGACGCATGCGCCAGACATTCGCCTTGGCATCCAGGATGAACGCTTTGGCCCGCTCGGGGTGCAATTTGCCTTCCTTCTGAAACTTGCGGGTGATGAACAACAGCCTTCGGAACTGATGACGGGGTACCTGGAGAGGCTTGGCAAGCTCAAGACCCGTTTCAACAAGATTTCAGGCGCGGAAGAACAAGGGCTGGAAGCACGGGAATTGGTGGAAGCCACCTTGAGCGGCAAGGAGTCGGAACTCGTCGATACGATGCAATATGTTGACGACATCATGCTTGCGTCAGGCGAAGCCCATTTTCAGCAGGCGCTACGCCCACTTCTGACGATGCCTCTGATCAAGAGCTACATCGTATTGTTACCCCCTATTGAAGAAGACCTCAATCTACTGTGGGCGGACGAGGTGTATGAAAACTGGAAGGAATTGTCTGGGAAATTTCCCTTCAGCAGCAGTTCTCGCGACGAAGCAGAATTCCTGGAGATTGGCCTTTTCTTGAGCCAGGGCGGTGCGCTCGACTCTTTCGTGGAGACGACACTTGGCTCTCTTGTGACCCGGCGTGGCAACCAGATCGTCGTCAATCAATGGAACGGTCGAGGGGTGCGCCTGAATCAGGCCTCTCTCATCAACATCGAGCGTCTGCTCGCGTTCGGTGCCATGTTGAAGCGCGGAGGCGAAACAGGGCGCTTTGAGCTACAGCCCGTACCGACGCCGGGGCTCTCGGACATCAGGGTCGAGATCGACGGCCAGACCCTCCTGTACCGGAACGGCCCCCAGCCCTGGAAGCCATTCAAGTGGCCTTCAGGCGAACAGCAGGGCGTGCGCATTCAGGTTGTTGCCTTGAACGGGACGACTGCAACGGTTTTTGAGCAGTCCGGCCGCATGGGGTTGATCCGAGCGCTCAGTCAAAGCACACGCGCATATGACCCCAAAACCACGCGCGCCGAACTGTCATGGCGCGTTGAGGGGATCAGTGGGGCCGAATCGGTAAAACTCAATTTCAATATGGTGGGCGGCCTCAATCCGATGCAATTGTCGGCCCTGAAGTCGGTCAGCCTGCCCCAGCGTATTGCGCAATAGGGAGATGCCATGCCAATTGCCTATAAGCCTGCCCGAGACACCATTCCGCGCTATGCCGTATTCGGCAAATTGCCGCGCCGGGCAGACTTTGTGCGCATCGGTGGGGATCACCCGTTGCCGCGCGAGTTTGATGAACTGATCGGCAGGAGTTTGGCGCTTCTCCAGCGTCAATCCGGCTGGATCGAGGAAAGCTGCCTGGGGACGGGCGCGTGCGATTTCCAGTTCACCTCGCGCGACGGTCGCGAATGCTTCACCGGCGTACTGCATCCAAGCCGCGATGAATCCGGGCGCGTCTTCCCGCTCGTGGCGGGCATCCTCCTCCCCGCTCAGGCCGTTGTCCCCTATGCGCCGGAATTGTCAATCGCCAACGAACTGTACTTTTCCGGTTTGCGTGAGCAGTTGTCGAGTGCCGTTGAGAACGCTGTCGACCTTGTCGCCTGCCGCCAGTTTCTCGAAACCTGGGCTGCGCCGAATCCGCATGCGGGGGAGGACATCGCACTGGGAGAAGAAATTCTGAAACGGCACATGAACCGGACATCAGCGGGCGAGTGGCATGTTGCCCTTCAAGAAGCCGGGTTGGGTGGCCTCGACGACCTCTTGCTGGCGAGCACATTGTCGGACAGCACAATGCAGCGCAAAGCTGCGCCTGTCCTGCTTCCCTTATCCGGGAAAGAAGGAGAGGACACGTTGGATTTGGCTGCCTGGCTTGCGCTTTATCGCGTGGCATCAGGCCAGCACTGCACTCCAGACTACCTGTGCGGTTTTAGAAATGGGCAGCGCGTTCTTGCCGTTTCGTCAGGACGTTTCGGCGAATGGTTTTTGGCCGCATTGTGGGGGATGAAGCCCATGCCTCCAGCGGACGGAAGCAACACCGCATGGAAGCAACATCCCATGCAAACTGAATTTGCCTTGACGCTCGGTCGACTGCTGCTCGACCCCACGGTGAATCTTGCACAACTCATCGAAGCCCTGGAACGGATCGTCCGCAATCTCGCGGACAAACCCGTGCGCAACAAGGGTTTTCACTTTTCTTTTGTCAATTGAGGGAATGAATCATGGCTATCAGTAAGCCCGGCAAGAGCAACACACAGCACCAACTGGATCGCGTTCGCAAGCCGCGCGTGCATATTACCTATGACGTTGAAATTGAAGGAGCCATTCAAGAAAAAGAAATCCCCGGTGTGTTTGGCGTGCTGGGCGACTTTTCCGGCCAGCCCAAGGAGCCATTGCCCCCGGTGAACAAACGCAAGCCCGTTGAGATCGACCGCGACAATTTCGATGGCGTCCTGAAAGGGATGAAACCCCGTCTGGCGATGCGTGTGCCCAACAGGCTCGCAGAAGGGGATGACAGCCTGTTGTCGGTAGAACTCAAATTCAACTGTCTGGGAGACTTCGAGCCTCAAAAAGTAGCGCAGCAGATCGGGCCACTCAAGGAACTGCTCGAAGCGCGCGAGATGCTTTCCGATTTGAACAACAAGATGCTCGGCAACAATGAACTCAGTGAGTTGCTCGACGAAATCGTCCGAAACACGGATCAGGTTAAACAACTTCAAAAAGAAGTTGAGGAGAATGACAAATGACTCAAACCGCACAACAGCAAGCGCTATCCACAGGGCAACTCGCTGAACCCGGTACGGGCCTGCTCGAATCCATTATCGAGCAAAGCAAGGCCGCCACCAACGAAGCGGAAAAGTCGCGTGCCAAGGACTTGATCGGCGCACTGGCCAAGGAGGTACTCGCAGGCTCAGTGGTCGTCGACAAGGATCTCGTTGCCAGCATCAATGCGCGCATTGCAGCGCTCGATGCGCTCATCTCGGCGCAACTCGACGAGGTCATGCACCAGCCCGAGTTTCAACGCCTGGAAGGCTCCTGGCGGGGGCTCAATTATCTGGTCATGGAGTCTGAAACCTCCACGATGCTCAAAATCAAGGTCTTCAACGTCTCCAAGAAGGATCTGCTCAAGAACTTCAGAACCTCTGCCGAATTCGATCAAAGTTCGCTTTTCAAGCGGTTCTACGAGGATGAATACGGCACATTCGGCGGCGCACCCTATGCTGCCATCCTGGGGGATTATGAATTTACTCGTCATCCGGAAGATTTTGAACTGCTCGAAAAACTCTCCGAAGTGGCAGCGGCTGCGCATTCGCCGTTCATCGGTGCCGCAGCGCCTGGGCTCTTCGGGCTTCAATCCCACACCCAGATCGGCACGATCCGCGACATCGCAAAGACGATGGACACCGTGGAATACGCCAAGTGGAAATCCCTTCGGGATTCCGACAATTCGCGCTATGTCGGTCTGGTCATGCCGCGCACCTTGGGCCGTTTGCCTTACGGCCCGGATACCTTGCCGGTTGAAGCCTTCAACTACACGGAAAACGTCGACGGCACGGATCACAATAAATACCTGTGGTCAAACGCCATTTATTCCTACGGCACTGTACTGACCAACGCCTTCGCACAATTCGAGTGGCTTGCAGCCATTCGCGGTGTTGAGAACGGTGGCTTGGTCGAGAATTTGCCGGTGCATACCTTTGCGACCGATGACGGCGAGATCGCCATGAAATGCCCGACTGAGGTGGCGATCACGGATCGTACCGAAAAGGTTTTGTCCGACCTGGGTTTTATAGCGCTGACGCATTGCAAAAACACTGACAAAGCCGCTTTTTTTGGTGGTCAATCCATTCAGAAAGCCAAAACCTACAGTACCGACGCGGCCAATGCCAACGCGCGCCTGTCGACGCGACTCCCCTACATCTTTGCCGCCTCCCGGATCGCGCACTTTCTGAAGGCCATCGTCCGCGACAAGATCGGCTCTTTTAAGTCCCGGCAAGATATGCAGAATTTCCTCAACAAGTGGCTGCAAAAATACGTCAACCTCGACGACACAGCGCCGGACGAGATCAAAGCAAAACAGCCCTTACGCGAGGCAAGCGTTGATGTAAAGGAGGATAAAGCCAATCCCGGTTCGTATGGCGCTGCGCTATTTTTGCGCCCCCACTTCCAACTTGAAGAACTGACGACGTCGCTTCGGCTGGTGGCCAATTTACCAAAACCGACCCAACAATGAAGCGGCTTTTCAGCAGTGTAGTTCCAGTGTAGTTCCCTCATGCAACATTTCAGGAGAATAAGATCATGGCATTAGACGGATTCATCAAAATCGATGGCATTCCGGGCGAGAGCACGGACGCTGGGCACCAGGAATGGATCGAGGTTCTTTCCTATGAACACACGCTTGAGCAACCGGCATCGGCGACGGCCTCCTCGGTCGGTGGCGGGACGGCAGAGCGTGTCAATCACAAGCCCTTCGTGTTTCGTCATCTCTATGATAAGGCGAGCCCCAAGCTCTTCGACGCGGCCTGCACTGGCCGCCACATCAAGACAATCACTTTCGAGTTGTGGCGCGCAGCGGGTGACGAAAAAGTGAAGTATCTCGAAATAACGATGGAGCAGTCCATCATTTCGAAAATCGTATCGCGTGGCGCGGATGCCGTGGGTGGATTTCCTTCAGAGGAGGTCTCAATCAGCTACGGGAAAATCAAAGTCAACTACACCCAACAAAAACGCGATGGCGGTCAAGGCGGAGGCAACGTGGCCGCCGGTTGGGATTGCACCGAAAACAAGACTTACGCCTGATCAGCGTTTTGCGCCCGTCCGTGTTCGCGAACGGGCGCGTTTAAGGATATTCGTTGTCGTTTTACAGGCTTTTCATGTCCGCTAATCACGGCGGGAGAAGCCGCAAGGCATGCCATGAAACGTGTGGCATGTCCCTGAGCAGTAACCCTGGTTGCAAAACATTCGTATTTTGAGTCACCCCTGCCCAAGGGCAGGAGATTCCTCGATACGGTCTTGGGGAGCCTCAAACTCCCAGTGACGCTTTGCCTCGCGCAACGAAGCCATAAATGGCGGAGACAAGCGCGAGACCCTCGCCCATGCCAATGCGACAAGGTAGGGCGGTAGCGTGCCTGAAGGCGTAGCCATAGAGAATGAAATCATGGATATTTCAAGTGCCCTGAAAGGTGTAGACACCGCGAAAAACGCAGCTAACACAGCGCAGAGCGTCGCCAACGCCGCGAAAAACGCAGCCAGCGGCAACCTGCTGGGCACGTTCTCGAAGTTCAATCCCGGCCTGGCGTTCCCGTCGCTGGAAAAAATGCTGGCTGCTTTTGCCAGTGCCTTTACCCAGGGCAACCGGCTTTTCAAACTTCAGATCGGCGATGGCAAAGTGGTCGGGGACAGGCTGCTGCCGCAGAGCGTGGAGGGCGTTGAGAGCTTGTCGGCTTGTTACAGGTATGAGGTCATCTGCCTGTCGCCCGACGCATTCATTCCTCTGAGCGGATTGCTTGGATTGGCGGCGCAACTGGACGTCATCACTGGGGCGGGAGGCAGTATTGGCCCCGTCGCAGACGGTCCTACAGACGTTACCCGCTGCGGGTTGATCACCGATGTGAAGACGCTGCCCTCTGACGGGGGGTTCGCGCGATATAAGCTCGTCATCGAAGCGCCTCTGGCGCTGCTCCGCTACCGGAGGACGAGCAGGGTCTTTCAGGACATGCCAGTGCCCGAAATCGTCAGGCAGATCCTCTCGGAGCACATCGAAGCCAACAGCGCCATTGGCGGCGTGCTCGATGTCAAACTGGATCTCGTCCGGCAATACGCTCCGCGCTCGTACTGTCTCCAGTACCGGGAATCGGATCTGGCCTTCATTGAGAGGCTGCTGTTTGAAGAGGGCTTACCCTATCGCTTCGAGCACAAAGGGGGTGAGGCGCCCGCCGTCACCTTCATTGTCTTCGATGACCCCTTTGGGCTACCGCAAACCAAACAAGAAAGTGTGCGTTTTCACCGGGTCAGCGCGACCGAGGCCCAGGACAGCCTCATCGAATGGAATGAATTCCTGAGAATCGGCCCTGTATCTTCCAGCCTCTCCTGCTACGAGTACAAATGCGTCCAGGTTCACGAAGTATCGGAAGAAACCGGCATCGGGAAAGGCGAGGAGAGAATCGAGATTCCGGCAGAATCCTCTTTGGAATGCTTTGATCCGCAGACCCACTATTACGGGACTGATGCCAACGACCTTGACCGCTACACCAGCCGACGCCAGGAAGCCCAAGACCGTGAAAAAGGTGGCTATTCCGCGCAAGGCAACGTGCGCCAGTTGCAGGCAGGTCTTTGGTTCGTATTGAACGGCCATCCATCCTTCGACCAGGCCAGCGCCCCGGAAGAGCGGGAGTTTGTTGCCTGCGCACTGAAATTCAGCGCCCATAACAACGTGTCGGAAGGGTTGAAACAGGCATCCCCCATCCCGTTCCTGAAACAAGGGAGCCAGAAACCCGGAGAAGTTGAGGAGCCCCCGTACTGGGTAGAGATCGAAGCACGCAAGCGCGGCTATCCCCTGACCCCAACATATGCTCATTCCCGTCATGCCAAGCCCACTGCCCCCGGCTTACAGACGGCCACTGTCACCGGCCCGGAAAATGAAAAAGAAGTCTATACAGACAAGATGGGCCGGATAAAAATCCAGTTCCACTGGCAGCGCACCCAGGAACACCCCACCATCGGCGCAAACAAGGATGAGAATTCTTCGTGCTGGGTACGTGTACAACACCAGTCGGCGGGTGCGGCCTGGGGGCACCAGTTCATCCCCCGCATCGGGCAGGAAGTGAGCGTCGACTTCTTCGAGGGCGATATTGACCGGCCTGTGGTGGTAGGCGTCCTTTTCAATGGCAGGCACCCTAACCCGTGGTTTGGTGGCAAAGGGGAACTGCCCGGCAACAGAACTCTTTCGGGTATCAAGAGCAAGGAATTCGACGGAACCCAGTACAGTCAAGTCCAATTTGACGACACGAAAGATCAGGTCAACGCCACCCTGAGCTGTGAGCACGGCAAGACCCAACTCAATCAGGGTTTCCTGGTTACCCCGAGAGAAAGCGGCGCAGGAGATCCCAGGGGGGATGGATTCGAGTTACGTACCGACCGTCACGGGGCGGTTCGTGCGACCGAAGGTCTGCTCCTCACCACAGAGGACTGCCCTGGGGGTAGCGGTGGGCAACTCGTCCGCGCGCAGGCTCAAACACAACTCGAAATGGCGCAACGTCTTGCCCAGGAACTGTCCGACGTGGCACAGCAGCAGCAGTCGAGTCCGGTGGAAATCGGCCCCGAGGAACTTGACCCGGACGGCCAAAAAATGACCAAGACCCCGGCAGGCCACCTCGAACACTTCGTCAAGGCGGTTCAGACATGGGAGTCCGGGAAGAACACCGACCCCGAGAAAAAGACGGCGACACCCGAGCAGCCTGGGCGGCAGGGCATCCTGCTCATGAGCGGAGCCAAGGGCATGGGATTGAGTTCGCAAGAAGAGCTTATTCTCACCTGCCTCAAAAACCTCGATACCGTCAGCTTGCGCAACACCCAGCAGACAACAGCGGTGAAATGGATACACAACGTTGGCAAAAAGATCTGCCTTTTTGTTGCAGGTGTAGCCGGAAAAATCTCCCTCAAACTCATCGCAGGCAAAGGGGACGCTCAACTTCACGCCCAGTCGGGGAACGTAGAAATCATCGGAAACCAAAACCTCTGGCTGGTTGCAACGGAGAAAAAACTGACCGCCTTCGCAAAGGAAGAAATGCTGCTGAGTTGCGCCGGGGGCTACATTAAATTTGCGGGTGGCAACATTGACATTCACTGCCCTGGCAAAATTTCCTTCAAGAGCGCCGACCACGACTTTGACGATGCGGCGAGCCTGGACGAAAAACACCCCGGCGTGGCGCAGGCGCGGTTCTCGGAAGAAGAACTGCTGATGTTCAAGAACTTCTCGGGCTGAAGCATCTGCTGTTCCAGACCTGCACACAAGCTGAATAGAAGCCTTATCGAAAGAAATCACAATGGCGGATAACCCAAAACCGTTGAAACGTTTCATCCTCCCGTTCCCAAAGACAAGGAACCAGGACGGAAGTGTTCAGGAAATCGATCCGTTTGAATTCCTCATCACGTGGGGAAAGAGCGCGAAGGACGGTTTCTTCCCGCTGGGTGAAAGCGGGCAATGCCACGGGGGAATCCACTTTGATGAGAGCACGGGCAGAGAACTCTACCAGGCAGACGGCATTCGCTGCATCGCGGATGGCGAGGTGATCGCCTACCGTTTCGACAGAGAAATGCCCGTCTCAAACTACGATAACAACAGAAAAGCCAGATACTCAACCAGTTTCGTGCTTGTGCGGCATCGCCTGCAAATCCCTGCCGACCTGATGCCGCCTCCCAACAACACGAGCAATCCTCCCGATCCGCCGTCGTGCGTTTTTTACAGCCTCTACATGCACCTGAAACACTGGAAAGCCTACGAAGATGACGAAACCATCAAACGTCCCTCTTTCTTGGCGATTTATCCGACTCAGCGTATCGTAGGCAACAGGGCCTATGACGTTGCGCCCAGCGGTTCGTCATGGACGAATTCTTCACCCCCGGTGCGCCAAAAGGGATTGAAGGTGGATAACGGCCATACCGCGAATGCCCAACAGATCGGCTGGCTGCCCCGAAACGCGAGGATCACATTAGTTGGGAACGATTTGGGTAACGGCAAGTACCGGCTCGCCAGCATAGATTCCGGCACGTCCTTCATGCGCAACGGAACAACCAACCTATGTACGAACGGTGTCGTCGATATCTGGAAACTTGACCCCATCATCACTGGTCCGGCAGAGACGGACAAGGTTCACATTCTTGCTACGCCGGTGGAAATCAAGGCAGGCGAATTTATTGGGCATATTGGGGAATATCATCGCTTCGACGCCGATGTCAGCACCTACCAAAATAGGCGCTGGATGACACACCTGGAGGTGTTTGCAGGGTCGGAACTAGAGAATTTTATCGCTCAATGCCAGGCTGCCGACGGACGTGCAGCGCCCGATGCCAAGTCTCTCCTCGTTATTGAGTGCGGTGCAGAGCCCGCGCTCCTTTCGCGTCCGAATGCCAAAGTTGATAAAGGAGATCTGTTCAGAAAGGTAAAAAACTGCAAGGCAGAAGGACCCTGGATCAAGATGGAGCGCGGGGAATCGAAGGTGGAAGCGAAAAGCGCCCTGAGCGGCTGGGTTGCAAATGAGCAAAAATATAATGGAGGGAAGCTCTTATTTGCGGCGACGGTCGATGAACATGGTTCGAATCCGATCTATGCAAATGACTACAATAACCAAACAACTCACACGTACCGCAAAGTCTTCACGCCCAGCGGGACAACATTTGTCTGGGTAGATCGGGGCTGGTACGAAGGTAGCATGGTAGCAGGACGAAACAAAAACAAAAACGAGATCGTCGAAGCAGTAGACGATTACCCGTTTGCATATGAGAGGTTTCCCCCACTGCAAACGGTGAACCGCGAACACAAAGAACCCGCTGCGGCAACGATGGTGGTGGATCTGAAAAAAAAGAATAATCCGATAATCGGGGTAGAAGCGAAGGACGACCAGGGCGTTCGTTGGTGGGGGTTGAAATATCCTACCGACGCTTTTGATTGGGGTGCTGGCTATGTGTGCGAGAGGGGTTTTAATAAGGTGAGATTCTGTACCATGTGGGCTTGGCCGGGGTTTGAGCGATCCGAAAATACAAGCTCTGTAGAGGAATGGTTTGACCTGCGATTGGAAAAGAAATACAAGCCAAGCAACAAAGTTCTTGAAAATCTCTTCTATGTTGTGGATAGAAACGGAGACAGGCAACTGACGGGGCAAGAGCTTAAGCAGGCTTGGAGCGTGGTATGGTTTGCGCAACCGCTTTCACGCCAGATCGTCAAGAACAGGAGTGAATGGGGCCTGCCGAAGAGCGAATGGGACGCTCTGGACAAGCAGATGAAGGCCAAAGGCAAGACTGCAAGCGGTATTGACTATATGGAAGTCTGGGAGGAGGAGAAAAAACGGATCGTGAAGTTAAGGTTTTGGGATGAGGTGAAAGCCGGTGTAGTGGGCTTCCCGGACATGAATGTGTATCATATTCACCCGTTGGCGTTGATTGAGAATTTTGCGGGCCTGAGAGCAAAGGGAGTGACAAGTCTTTCTGAGAAAGGGTATTGGTTTATATTTCATATTGAAGGGGGAGATAACCCTATAACTAGATCACTCCATTGTCCAGGATTTGGGAGTGGTGTCACTATTGGGCCTGGGTACGACATGAGAGAACGACGGCCTGCTGATATAAAGAGTGACTTGATGAGCATTGGCCTCTCAGAGAGTGTTGCAACAACGTTTTCTGGAGGATCTGGGTTAAAAGATATAAAAGCAAATCCAAGTACAAATACACCTGAAAATAAAGCAGCGACGAACTTTAGTAATGCTAATAAAGATCTAGCCAGCTTGACCCTGGATCAACGAATGGCATTATTAAAAATAATTGCCCCACATTATGAAGGGATTGTAAAAAGAAATACTAAAGAAATACCTTTGGAGCAGCACGAATATGATGCATTGGTCTGTTTCACCTATAATCCTTCAGATGAAATTCGTTCTGTTACGAATCTTATCAAAACAGGAAAAAATGATAATAATCAAACAAAAATTGATGAGGCAATGGATGGCATAATGTCTCGAAATCCCTTTTCGCCTTCAAGTGACCTTTATAATGGCATCAATAATAGAAGGAGTAAAGAGGTATATTTGTTTAAGTTCGGAGTATATACGGATGTTACAGAAGCCTAAATTTTTTGCAGCCGCACTGCTTCTATTTGTGAGCGGTATATCCCTTGCGGGTGATGGAGACGTTGTTCAGCATAACCCATTTATTGGGCGTTGGGTCGTAACAAAAGTGCTTTGCGATAGCAAGGATCCCGAGGAGAATAGGACTATTCTATGTGATGATCCTTCTGGAAAATGGAGAATTTTTAGCTTTTCTGAAAATTCCTTGACAGGAAATCCCTAAACAGTAGTTAGGCTTTTGGAATAAAGACTATGAACCTAAGCGCCATTTCACTCATTCCTCTTCTCTTGTTGTGCATGCCAGCGTTCGCCGAAGATCAAGAACAATGCGAAGGACCAGACACAAGCACCTACCATGAGGTCTGTGTTCTTTCCAAAGAGACGAAAGCCATTGACGCCGAGTTAAATAAGACCTACCAAGCCATTCTTAAACAGTACAAAAAGGACGGCCTGATGAAACAGCACAAGCTTTTAGTTGAAGCTCAGCGGGCGTGGGTTAAGTTTATGAATGCAAACTGCGAGTTTGAGAACGAAGAGATCGGAGGTATCTACTCCATATCTTGGATCGTATGCAACAACAAGATGACGTCTGAGCGGTTGCTGTATCTTGAGAAATTCCGTTAAGCAATGACATACAAAAGCTCGCGTAGGTTGGGTTGAGTGAAACGAAACCCAACATTGAGGAGAAGGGTATCCGCATGAGATTCTGGTGTATATGGAGGCGAACGGAAAATACTGCACTACTCAATCATTGTGCGTTGGGTTTCGTTTCACTCAACCCAACCTACGGGCTACAATGGAAAAACGCATACGCGATATTATGGATATAGACCCTAATGCTGAAGAATGGAGTCTAGATTGACTTTATCGAGATAAGTCAAAATGAGTGACAACCCAAAACCATTGAAGTCTTTCAAGCTCCCGTTCCCAAAGACAAAGAATCAGGATGGCAGCTTACAGGAAGTCGACCCATTTGAATTTCTCACGTCTTGGGGACAAAGTGCGAAAGATGGTTTCTTCCCGCTTGGTGAAAGCGGGCAATGCCACGGGGGGATCCATTTTGATGCAAGCACGGGCAAGCAATTCCACCAGGCAGACGGCATCCGCTGTATCGCGGGCGGAGAAGTGATCGCCTACCGTGTCGACAAAGAAATGCCCACAGCCGACTACGACAATGATAGAAAAGGCAGATACTCGACCAGTTTCGTACTCGTGCGACATCGCCTGGAAATACCTGCCAACGTGGTGGGTTCCAGCACCACGAACAATCCTCCTCCTCCTCCGTCGTGCGTCTTCTACAGCCTGTACATGCACTTGTTAAGCTGGAAGGGCTATGAGGCTCACCCGGAATACACACGTCCTTCCTTCTGGGAAATCCACCCAACTCAGCGTATCGTAGGCAAAAAAGCAGATGATCCTTCACCCAGTGGGCCGCAATGGACGAATACCCCGCCCCCGGCGAATCAAAAGGGTTTGAATGTGCATAGACTGAATGCCCAGAACGGAACTGCCCAACTGATTGGCTGGTTGCCCCAGGACGCGAAGATCACACTGGGGGACAAGCTGAATGATGACAAGTACCGGCTCGCCAGCGTCGATTCCGGCACATCCTACAAGCTCAACGGAGTTTCCGACCTCTGTACGGATGGAGCCGTCGAGATCAAGAAACTTGACACCATCATCACCGGGCCGAAAACGACGGACAAAGTTCACATTCTCAATCCACCAGCCGAGATCAAAGCGGGCGACACCATTGGGCATTTCGGCGAATACCATCGCTACAGCGATGATGTCAGCATCTACAAGTCGGAACGCTTGCTGACCCATCTGGAGGTGTTTGCGGGGCCGGAACTGGAGAAATTTATCGAGGAGGATTGCCGAGCTGCTGACGAGGCATCGGACAATACCAAGTCACTTCTTGTCATTGAGAAAGATGCAGTTCTCAAGAAAAATCCAAAAGAGAATGCCAAACTTGCGAAGGGCGAACTGCTCAGGGTGGCAATAGGCAGCAAGGCAGAAGGACGCTGGATCAAGCTGGAGCGCGGGGACAAGAAGGTGGAGGCGAGAACAGCCTTGACAGGCTACGTCAGCAAAAAGCAGAGCTATGATGGTGATTGGCTCTTTTTTGCGGCGGTTGCCAATGCAGACGGCGCAGATCCCATCTATGCGAATGATTTCAAGACTCAGACTCGCACACACCGCACGCTCTTCAAGCCAAAAGGGACATTTGTCTGGGTTGCGCGATCCTGGTACGAAAATGTTAACTTTACAGCAGGGCGCGGCAAAAACAAAAACGGAATAATCGAAGTGAGAGCAGATTGCGATTATGGATACGAGCAGTTTCCCCCATCACAAGGGGAGAACTTCGTTGCCGATGAACTCGTATCGGCAACGATGGTGCTGGATGTGGGAAAAACGAAGAACCCGTTAGTCCAGGATTCTGCGAAGGACGATCAAGGCGTGCGTTGGTGGCTGGTGCGGTTTCCAGTCAGACAGAAAAAAAGTGACGCCAGCGAAGGCCCCAGCTTGCCGGATTGGAGAGAAGGCTGGGTAAGTGAAAGGGGTTTTGATAAGGTGAAATTCTGTTCCATGTGGGCGTGGCCGGGGTTTGAGCTGTCCGAAAATACAAGCCCGGTAGCAGAGTGGTTTGACCTGAGTTTGGAGAGGAAGTACACGCCGAGCAACCCGGTGCTCACAAAGCTTTTTGAAATTGTGGATCAAAACAATGACGGGCATTTGACGGGAGATGAAATCCGTCAAGCCTGGGGTGATGCATGGCTTGCGCAACCTCTTTCACGGCAGATCGTCAAGAACAAGAGTGAATGGGGCTTACCGATGAGTGAGTGGAACGCTCTGGATCAGTACATGCAAGGGAAAAAGACGCAAAGCGGTATTGACTATATGCAGGTATGGGGGGAAGAGAAAAAGCGGATCGAGAAGCTGCGGTTTTGGGATGAGGTGAAAGTAGTGGCGGGTTTTCCGACGGATATTAGTGTGCATCATATTCATCCGTTGGGGCTGATTGAGAATTTTGCGGAGTTGCAAGAAGGGTGCAGATGTAAGAAGGTATTTACAGCAGAACTATTCAAAGAATTTGCCCCTGCTGCTCCAATGGATAAAATTACTGCTTACCTACAAGCTTTATTAGAGATGTTTGAGAGGTACGGGATCACAACCTGTTTAGGTAAGGCACATATTTTGGCGCAAATGCTGCATGAGAGTACTTCATTGAGAGATACAAAAGAATTAGGTTCTCAAGCCCATCTCCAGGGGAAGGACTATTATCCTCATGTTGGGCGCGGTCTTATTCAGCTTACGCATATAGAAAACTATAGGAATTATGGAAGATATGTGACTGGGAATGAATTTGAATTTACAACACCTCAACCTCCCCTTCCGTCATCGATGACTTTGGCTCACTTCAAAACGACTCCTCAGTGGAAGAATCATTCATGGGATACAGCTTTATTTAGAAAACTTGAAAATGCACCATATTGCGTAGACTCGGCAGGATGGTTCTGGGCAATGTGCAGCAATGGAAAACCAGTTACAGATATGAGACCAATTGCAGATGCGGATGATCTCATCTATTGCTCTAGACTTATCAATGGAGCGTTTAACGGCTATGAAGACAGGCGCAAAAAATTAAACAAAATCATAGAAGTAATGGGTATGAATGAACACCGCACAAAGAATAATTCGGGTGTATACGGTTTCCTTGACAGCAAGTGTTCAAAAATGCCAAGAGAAGCTTGGCTTTGGGCAAGATATCACGATGCTACAGTAACAACTCTGGATTGTGGTTCGAAAGATCCACAAGAAGCCATTATCGGATATCAATGTTATCTTTCGCTTAACGATAACACTGTCAGTGCAAGCGTTGCTCAACAACGCAGGAACACTGCTCAACAGCGTATTGTGGCACTGGGAGGCACATTATGATGAAAAATGCGATAGTATTACTGTTTCTTATTAATTTATGTTTGATTAATAATTTATCTGCTCATGAATCTAATAATCTGGATATTGATTTTGACCTTGACGGAAAACCAGATAAGGTTACTATCACTATACCACGAAATTCGTCCGACGATTATGTTAACGAGAGCGTTCCGGTCACTATCCGAGTCGACTTCAGTTCTGGAAAAAGAAGTTTTGAGGGCGTTTTACCTGTAGAGTCTGGTATAGTATATTCCATGATGCCTTATGCAAGGAAAGAAGGTTACTTGGTATTGGATTTTACAAATAGGAGCACAAGGGACGCTACATTGATAATTGCTCAATTGTACAGATGGGACGCTGATGTCAGCAAACTTTGCCTATATGCTGAAGTTACAGGTGTATCAGGAAATACACTTAAAAAAGAATTTTATCCATCATTTAAGCAAGTTGCCATATTCAATGAATGCAAGAGCCTAGCTGATTCATCACCCCATGAAGAAGATGAAGATAATGGTTACTGGAAAAAAAACACCAATATCTCAGTAAAAATCACAGAAAAAAAAGCGGCGCTGTATGACTCAGCAAACTTTTCTACAAAAACAAAAATGTATCTCATTAAGGATGATAAGGTGATTATCAAAAACTACATGTTTTCACAAAAGGATGGCACAGATTGGTTTTTGATTGAATATTTTAATGAGGCTAAAAACTTGCTAATTACTAAATGGATAGAAGGGAAATCCATTGGGTTGGTTTTACCTAATTAGTCCGACAGTCTGAGTGAACTTGGGAACTCCAACAATTCTAAAATATAGTCAGTCGCGATAAGGCAACGAGAAGGAAATATAATGAAGAAGACTGTTACTAGGCAGAAACGAACCGTCAGGATGATGACTGCGGTGTTGTCGATTGGGATGGGGCTTTTGTTTTACTCATCGGATAATGAGGCGGAAGTACCGAGAAACACGGCCATAGTATCGAAAAGCAAAGCAGATGCTCTTGTACAGATATGCATAAATGATAAATGCGGCTACATCAATGGTCATGGGAAGATAATTATTCCGCCGAGGTTTGGGTGGTCAGTTGAAGCTGTTGAGAATGGGGATTTTGCAGCCAACGGTTTGGCTGTGGTTGAGGAAAACGGAAAATGGGGTTACATCAACATCAAGGGTGAGATGGTGATTTCACCAAAGTTTGATTGGTCGGGAGGATTTTCCGCCAATGGTTTTGCGCAGATCAGAGAAAACGATAAATACGGTCTCATCAATGCAAAAGGCGACATATTGATAATGCCAATGTTTGAGGGGGTGCGGGATTTTGCTTCAAATGGTCTAGCAATGGTTGAGAATAACGAGAAATACGGTTATATCAATACTCATGGTGACTTGGTGGTTCCGACGAAGTATGAATTCGCAAATAATTTTGCGGCCAATGGTTTGGCATTAGTTAAAGAAAACGGAAAATGGGGTTTCATCAACGCCAAGGGCGAGATGGTGATTTCGACGGGATTTGAGTCGGCAAGTAGTTTTTCTGCAAATGGTTTGGCACTGATCAGAAATAGTAGCGGGAAATACGGTTACATCAATGCCAAGGGTGAAGTTGTGATTCAACCGCAGTTTGAGGATGCAAAGGATTTTGGCACCAATGGTTTGGCATGGATCACGCAGAACAAGAAAGTCGGATTTATCAACGAAAATGGGGAGATAGTGATTCCGGCAAACTTTGATTCGGAACATGTTTATTGGAATTTTTACTTTTTTGATACTAATGGTTTAGCTCGGGTCAAGAAGGATAAGAAATACGGGTATATCAACACCAAGGGCGAGGTGGTAGTTCCGATTACATTTGAAACGACTTGGGGATTTTCTTCCAACGGTTTGGCAGTGGTCGGTGATAATGGAAAATACGGCTACGTCAATATTCAAGGAGAGTTGATGATTCCTTTGAAATTTGACGAAGCACGGAGTTTTAACATCAATGGTCTAGCAGCAGTTAAGGAAAACGGGAAATGGGGATTTATTAACACTAAGGGTAAGATGGTGACTCCTTTTAAGTTTGATGAAGTATCAGATTTTGAAGCAAATGGATTGGTAAGGGTAGTTAAGAATGGAAAAAGCAGTTTCATCAATGCAAAAGGTCATACTGTTGTGACCATTGACAGAGTTTGTGATGTTGAAGTCCTGAAGAATTCCCGAGGAAAAATATTATGGCCGCAGAAAACCTCTGCTCAAATTTGTGAAGCTCGCAGCAAGCCGGAAAATACAGCTGAAACAGCAGAACAGTCTGGTATCGCGTTCTCGCACGGCGACTGGGAACTCACATGCGACAACATCCTGACCTGCCGGATGGAGGGGGCAACCGAAGGAGTGGGTTCTGTACTGATTACCCGTGCCGCAGGCCCCAATGCCCCGCTGCATGGGGAGGTTACGCTGGCGGATATCGATGAAGAGGCGGCAAACCCATTACCTCCCTCTTTGACCCTTCTGGTCGGCGGTAAAAATAAGGGGCAACTAAGATACCCCGGTGGTGAAGGCGGTTCCTATCCACTGACGCAAACCCAAACACAAGCCTTGCTCGCAGGAGCAAGGACGGACAAGGAAATCGTGTTCAAGGGTGGAAAGGAGCCTTTCGTTCTGTTCGGAAATGGCATCTCTGCGGTGATGCTGAAAATGGACGAGTTTCAAGGCCGGATCGATACGTCGGGCGCACTCATTCGTAAGGGCAAGAAATCAGAAAATAGCGTTCGCGCACCCGTTCCAAAGCCCGTTATCAAGGCAGCAAAGGTCAGTGATAAGCCCGCCCGTGATCTGACAGCGTCAGAGGTGCAGGCTATCGAACCATTGCTGTGGAAGAGCAAGGGCGAGATGTGCGACCTGCATGAACCTGAACGGAAAAAAGACTTTGAAAATGGAGAAGCGCTCAAGTTCACCCTGACGCCATTGGATGAACGGCATGTACTGATTTCCACATGGTGCCTCATGGCAGCATATCAGGGGACAAATGCTTATTGGATAGTGGATGCCGAACTCAAAAACCCTCCAAAGTTTCTGATGGAGGAAGTCAATCTTGAATATGAGAAAGGAGTCCTGAGCAGTTCAGCCAAAGGAAGAGGAGTAGGCGATTGTTGGGGAGGATCAACCTGGGTTTGGGATGGAGCCGAATTTCGTCTCAGTCAGGAATGGACGTCGGGTAGCTGTAGCGGCATCCGTGCGGGCGGCACATGGAACATTCCTACGTATGTAACGGAAGTAAAACCCGCTGAATAGTACAGTTGGCACGTTTTCAGCCCACGAAGCCCGGTGAGTTTTAGTAAGCAAACGATATTAGAAAGATAAACGAATACAGTCGATCACGGATGGCAAGTAGTCCGTCAATCGAAGTGAAACATGGAAAATTCCAAAGGTCGATCTAAAAGCTGGTTAAAGCAGGATGATGAATTTCTAATCCAGAATTATGCTACACACACTGCAAAACAGATTGCGACAATGCTTGGTTTTCCAGAAAACACTATTTATATACATGTGAAAAAACTTAAATTAAATAAGAGTAAACAGTGTCTCGGCAAAGTATGGTCTAAAGATGAAGAAATATTCTTAATTGAAAATTACAAAACACACTCACGGGCCGAACTGGCAAGCCATTTTGATATCAGCGTTGAGACGATTTCTCGCAAAATTAGAGAACTTGGGTTGAGAAAAATTAACCCAAGAATTTGGACTGATGAACTTGATAAAATTTTAAGGGTCTTAGGAAGCAAACATGACTAGATGGCATGTTATCTTCTTGAGATGATTGGGAAAAACAGATACTTCAGGCGTTCTAAAATCAGCGAGGCGAAATTTCGCCAGGTCGTGCGCTGCT
>Ga0123357_10002012_pt1 | contig 22271 bp, 20 predicted proteins | sample TergutEmb28metaG_FD_89873 | JGI IMG/M metagenome (GOLD analysis project Ga0123357, IMG submission 89873) | Embiratermes neotenicus P4 segment gut microbial communities from Petit-Saut dam, French Guiana - Emb289 P4 | ecosystem: Host-associated > Arthropoda: Insects > Digestive system > Gut ... | reverse complement strand
TTATCTCAAAAAGAACATCGAAACGGAAATCGCCGCGAAGCTGATCCGCGGCGAGGTCAGGGACGGCGATACGTTCACCATCGATATCACGGAGTGAACCGTGTGACAAATGAATTGTTCCAATAAGCAAAACGCCCGGGGATGATCCCCAGGCGCAAGTTTGATAGGATAAATGATCCTCTATAACGCCGAATACATGCCTAGATAAGCCGCGGCGCCGATAGCTATAAGCGCTATCATGGCAATGAGGAATATAATGCCGATAATAAGGCCGATCAGGCTGAGTATGAAGCCTGCCTTCGTCTTATATTCATATTTGGCTTTTCTCGAAAGGGCTATGCCGATGGCGCCGCATATGACGCCGGCTATGCCGAGAGTAAACCAAAGGGCTACGACAGATATAATACCCAAAACGAGAGAGGGTACGTGCGTCGGTTTTTCGCCGGCGTACGCGGGTTGGCCGTATGGCGGGGCCTGGTACTGCGGCGGGGCCTGGTACTGCGGCGGAGCCTGATATTGCGGCGGGGCCTGATACTGTGGCGGGGCCTGGTACTGTGGCGGGGCTTGATACTGCGGCGGGGCCTGCTCGAAGTCCGGCGCAGCTGCGGCTGCTTCATTTTCCACGGATTCATCCGCGGCTACTGGTTCAACCGCGGCTTCCGGCTCTTGCGGCGTTTGGTCAAATTCACTCATTATTCTCCTCCATTTCTAAAATCAATGCCAAATATTTACCAAATTATACTGTTCCAATCAACAAAAGTCAAATATTCGCGCGCTTCATGGAATTTTCGATATGCTTTTTCATCGCGGCAGCGCCGGCTTCGGGATCATTCGCCTTGAAGGCCGCAAAAACTACCCTGTGTTCTTTCAGGATCACATCAAGCTCGCTTTCGCGATATGGCAGCACGAGCGAACTGTAACGGATATAGTCCTGTATCCGCGAAAGGTTGCTTTCAAGTATACGATTGTGAGAGGCTGCGGCTATACGTTTGTGAAAGCCAGCGTTGCTCGAACGCGTGCGTTTGGCGTCGCGGCGTTCGGTATAGAAGCGCATGAAATCAAGGCTTTCTTCAATAGCTTCCATTTCCTCCTTCGTGTGCCGTTCTATCGCCCAGCGTACGGCCTGCATTTCGTTTTGCATCCTGAGGACGAATATATCGCGTATATCGTCTTCGGAGAGCCCGACGACAAAAGCGCCGCGGTTGGGGATCATTTCGACGAGGCCTTCCGCTTCAAGGTTTTTGAGCGCCTCCCGGATTGGCGTCCGCGATACCCCGTAACGCCCGCTGATCGTTTGCTCCGTAAGCTTTTCACCCTGGCGTACCTGCTCGGTCAATATCTCAACGCGGATCTTGCTTACGAGATCCGTGCTGAGAAGGCGTGGGTTTTCAGACATTTTATCTCACCTCGCCTTTCGCCTTATCGAATTGATTTTGCCGCCGGCGAGGATCATTTCCTTTTCGGGCGCGCTGAGCGTATTCAGAAAGCGATAGGATTTGCCGAACCCGTCTTTCACGACGATGACGTCGGCTTCTATTTGGGCGGGGGCGTCCTCGATCCGAAGCGCCGTACCCAGGGCCAGCTTTTGATAATCGTCATGGTCTTCAAACACGAGCGGCAGGATGCCGCTGTTGATCAGGTTGGCGCGATGGATGCGCGCAAACGATTTCGCAAGCACGGCGTGCACGCCGAGATAGAGCGGCACAAGCGCGGCGTGTTCCCTTGAAGACCCCTGTCCGTAATTGTCGCCGCCGACGATGATCCCTCCCTTTTGCGGGCCTGCTTTGGCTTCCGCCGCGCGAACGGCGAAGCCCGCGTCGATTTTCTCGAAGCAGAAATCCGCAAGGTGCGGGATATTGCTGCGGAAGGGCAGAAGACGGCTGTCCGAAGGCATGATATCGTCGGTAGTGATATTGTCGCCGGCCACAAGGATGATCTCGGCCGTGACTGTTTTTTCAAGCGCCTCACCGCGCGGAAAAGGTTTGATATTGGGGCCCATCTCCACTTCGGGCAGCTCTCCTTCGGGGGGCTGGATGACAAAGTTCGGGCTTTTTTCAAAACGCGCCGGTATCTCAATGGCGGGCAGGTTGACGCCGAGGGCCCCGGCTTTTGACATCCCGTCCGTAAGTACGCCCGTGATTGCGCTGATGGCGGCCGTTTCCGGGCTGACAAGATAGACGTCCGCGTCATTGGTACCGCTGCGGCCCTTGAAATTGCGGTTGAAAGTGCGAAGGGAAACCGCGCCGGATTTCGGGGACTGGCCCATGCCGATGCAGGGCCCGCAGGCGTTCTCAATGATGCGCGCGCCCGCGTCGATCATATCCTTCAGCGCGCCGTTTTCCGCCAGCTTCGACAATATGGCCGCGGAGCCCGGGGAAATGACGAGGCTGACGTCCTTGTTGACGTTCTGCCCTTTCAATATTCCCGCGGTCTTCATCAGGTCGGTATAAGAGGAATTCGTACAGCTGCCGATCGCGACCTGGTCGACTTTGATGGGGCCGATGTTTTCGACCGTATCAACATTGTCAGGGCTGTGCGGCATGGCGGCCAGCGGGACAATTTTTGACAGGTCTACTTTCAGCCCTTCATCGTACACGGCGCCATCGTCCGCCGCCAGAGGCCGCCAGGCTTCTTCGCGGCCCTGCTGCGCAAGATAGGCGCGCGTGTTTTCATCTGACGGGAAAACCGTTGTGGTAGCGCCGAGTTCGGCGCCCATATTCGCGATCGTCGCGCGGTCTGTCACCGACAGCGAGGCTACGCCGGGCCCGTAGTATTCGACGATTTTTCCGACTCCGCCTTTGACCGTCAGTTCCTTCAGAATATGCAGGATAACGTCTTTTGCCGACGCCCACGGGCGCAACGCGCCCGTCAGTTCGATACCCAGTACCTTCGGGACAGCCATTCCAAAAACGCCCTGCGCCATCGCGACCGCGACGTCGAGGCCGCCTACGCCTATGGCGATCATGCCAAGCGCGCCGCAAGTAGGCGTATGGCTGTCGGAGCCCAGCATCGTTTTGCCAGGGACGCCGTAGTTTTCAAGGTGAAGCTGGTGGCAGATGCCCCCGCCCGGTTTGCTGAAAAGTATACCGTGCCGCGCCGCGACGCTTTTGATGAAAGCGTGGTCGTCGGCGTTTTCATAACCCGTCTGCAGCGTATTGTGGTCGATATACGCGACCGATAGCTCTGCTTTGGTCATACCGGGATCCATCGCCTCAAATTGCAGATATGCCATTGTGCCTGTGCTGTCCTGTGTCAGCGTCTGGTCGATTTTGATCGTGATCGCCGAGCCTGGGGCCAGGTCTCCTTCGAGCAGATGGCCCTCCAGGATTTTGTATGTGATTGTGTTTGGCATTTTAAACCCTCCCAATATCGGGGAAACGTTAATCAACGCTTCCTTTGCCATGAAATAATTGTATACAAGTATATACGGATACAATCCGTCGCGCAATGCCGTTTGAGAAAAATCAGCGAACGATATCAGACTTTGCGTTCTTTTTTGTGCAGTTTTTTGTATTCGTACATAAGCTCGTCGGCTGTTGAAAGGAGATCGCTTTTGGGCAGAATGTTGTCTTCGCCTACCTCGACGACGCCGAAACTCAGGCTTCTGGTGTATATGGCGTTGCCATCTTCTCCGGTGGCAGATGAAGCCACAAGCCTTTCACGCAGCCTCTCAAACGCTTGGCGGACATTGCGATAGTTTAAATCGCGTTCCTTGACGAGTACCATGAACTCATCGCCGCCAAGCCGGCAAACGACAGCGTTCGTGGATACTTCCTGCAGGACCCTGGCGACCGCTTTGATGTATTCGTCGCCTTCGGAATGCCCGAAAACGTCGTTGACGTATTTGAGCATATCCATATCGATGAAGACGAGCGAGAAAGCGATATGCCCGTCCGTAAGGTTCTCCAGCGTTTTCATGCCGTACAGCCTGTTGAAAACGCCTGTCAGCCCATCCCGGTAAGCGGCGTCCTCAAGGCGAAGGTATTCTTCCTTGCTCACCGTAACGTCTGTAATAACGCAGGCGACAGCGTCGTGTTCAAACCAGTTGATCGGATAAAGCATCATCTCGAAATATTGCAGCGCCGTGTCGCTGATAAGCGAGAATTCCTCTTTTCGCGGTTCGTCGTCGTTTGACATTGAAGCGGCGAACTCAAACAGGATCTCGTAAAACTGATGTTCGAAAGCATCGCTTGCGAGCACGCTTTCCTCCGGGTGGTTTGTGAATAGATGTTCGCCGGTGGCTCTGTCGACCATGACGATCCACTCTTCCATACTGCTTGTGATGACCTGGAAGATGCTGTTTGCTTTGGCCAGTTCCTCCATGCGCGCTTTGTTTCGGTCGGCTTCCGCTTCCATTTGCCGCTTTCGCTCGGCAAGTTGCGAAATCATTTCATTGAAAGCGACCGAAAACTCGCCCATGAATACGACTCTTTGTTCATAATCGCCCATGGCGACCTGTTTTGCCTGCCAGGTAAGGTGCTTGAAAGTCGAATGCAGCGCTTTCAGCGGCGCCGCGAGCTCGTTTTCAGGGCTCGGGAGTTTGACGTCAAGGTCTCCGCGCGAAAGTTTGCCCGCGAGTTCGCGCGTTTCCATTACCATTTCGCCGAATGAGAGAATGGCCTCCGCAAACTCGCGATGATCCGCATCTGAAAGCCCGTCCATCTTGATGGCCGCCCGCTTCGGGTAGTAGAGGACGTCGCGCAGATACGAAAAATAGATGTCTAAATCATGTTTTGGCACTTTTGATGCGCGATTTACTCGATGCTCGCGTTGAACCTGCAGACACGGTCGCCGCTCGCCCAGCAATCGATTTCGCGCACAGTGTAGTCTTTGCCAGTATACGCTTTCAGCAACCCGCCGATGAATCCCTCATCGTAATTGCATACGGTTTCATTCATAAGCGGGAGCCCGCTGCAATCAAGATCCTGCCCCACGGTCAGCACGAGGTTGCCGGTGTCCGGGTCAACCGCCTCCATGCGGAGTATGCCGATCTTGAGATCCGCAAGCGCTTTGGTCAGGCTCGCAATGAAATTGTTGAAATCGACGGACAAATCCAGTACGTTTTTCGCGAATTCACTGCCCGCGAGAAAACCCGCGCGCCTGAAATACTCATTGGCCTGCTCAGGGCCGTGGTCTTTTGTGAGTATGTCAAGCATTGTGAACTGCATCAGCCGGTATACGAGAACCGGCATTTCCTCGCCCAGATCCTCACGGCCCAGTTTGATATCCCCCAAATTGTCCCATGAGAATTCATGGATAGTCGCGTCCCTTTTAAATACATTCCCCATTTAGAACACCCCTTTTTTGTTCCCCAATAAAAACGGACCAATTGTCGCCAAACCTGATAAGCGCTTAAACCAATACGCCTATCGCGTAAGGCAAATCTTACTTAACTCTCCCAAACATCTTACCGCAAAATAACGAATTTCTCTGCTGTCAAATACCACTTGATTCGTATCTTATAACTATATACTAAAAAAGTTATGGATTCAATATTTTTACAGGATAATGTTTTTACGGGATAATGATCAGGTCTTTTGGGATTTCGGGCGTGAGGACTTCGCAGCCCGTCTTTGTGATGAGGATAGTGTCTTCGATGCGTACTCCGCCGAAGCCCTCGATATATATGCCGGGCTCGATAGTCACGACCATACCGGCTTCCAGTATAGCTTCGGAGTTCTTGCCGATGCGCGGGTCTTCATGCACTTCCGCGCCGACGCCGTGCCCGGTCGTATGCACGAAGTACTCGCCGTACCCGTCGGCTTCGATCAAGTCCCGGCATACGGCGTCAAGCGCCGCGCACGCGACCCCCGCCTTTGCGGCCTTGATCCCGGCGGCCTGGGACCTTTTGACGGATTCATATATGCCGCGCTGTTTTTCGGTCGGTTCGCCGAGCATGAAGGTGCGCGTCATATCCCCCGCAAAACCGTCGAACATCACACCGAAATCTATCGTGATGAGGTCGCCGGCTTCAAGCAGACGGTCTGTCACTTCCGCGTGGGGCTGGGCCCCGTTCGGCCCGGACGCGATGATGGGCGTGAACGAGAGCCCGGTCACACCGGGGATTTCCAACGCAAACGCCTCCATCATTTCCGCGAGTTCCCGCTCCGAAACGCCGGCCCGGACAAAAGGCAGCGCGCGGGCGAAAACCGCCTGTGTGGCTTCCGCCGCGCGCCTCAATCTGTTTATTTCATCATTTGTTTTTACTGTCGCCATTTGGCCGCGCGGATCAAAGGTCTCTCAAATCGGGCGACGACAGCTTGATGGGCTTGCAGGCGACAAATTGTCCCGCGCCCTTGCTGCCGAAGAATTTCCCGTCCTTGAAGATGAGCTTGCCGCGGCTCCACGTTTGCTGCGGATAGCCTTTGACATTCACGCCTTCCCAAATCGTATGGTCTGTCGCGCCGTGCATTTGCTTGTTCGTGATCGTGACCCTGGCTTTTGGGTCATAGACGACGATGTCAGCGTCGCGTCCGACCTCGATCGCGCCTTTTTTGTGCGCCAGGCCGAACATTTTCGCGACATTGGTTGAGCAGACTTCGACGGCCTTGCTGAACGATATACGGCCCTTGTTCGCCTCGCTGAGCATGTACGGGTACATATTCTCCACGCCGGCGCAGCCGTTCGGGATCTTTGTGAAGTCGTTTGCGCCCCACTTCTTTTCGCTTTTCAGGAATGGGCAATGGTCTGTCGCCACGACCTGGATGTCGCCGCGGATCAGGCCGTCCCAAAGCGCTTTCTGCGATTCCTTGCCCTTCATCGGCGGTGAGCAGACGAAGTTGATAGCATCCGCGCGTTTGTATACGTCGCTTGTGAAGTTGAGGTATTGCGGGCAGGTCTCCGCGAAGATCGGATAGCCTTCGTCGCGCGCCGCGGTCACGGCGTCCATGCCCTGCTTGTTGCCCAGGTGTACGATGTAAAGCGCCGCCCCGGTGTTCTTTGCCCACTGGATCGCGCGCACGTCGGCTTCGCCTTCGACGAATTCCGGGCGCGACATATAATGGTACCAGGCCGAGGTCTTCTTTTCCGAGATATACTTCTTTGTCAAATAATTCACGAGTTCGTTGTTTTCCGCGTGGACCGCGATGAGGGCGCCGATGGATTTGCTGTGATCAAGCACTTCATAGAATACGCCGTCCGTAACGCCAAAGTCGTAGACCATGAATACCTTGAAGCTGGGTACGCCGAGCTTTACCGCGTCCTCCATCGTGTAGAGCAGCTTGCCGGAGACGTCCTTGACGGCCAGGTGGAAACTGTAGTCCACGACTGCCTGCTCCGAGGCGAGCGCGTCGCGCCGCTTCAAAGCGTCGGGGAAGGTTTCCCCGAAGTCCTGCAGTATGAAGTCGAAGACTGTGGTCGTGCCGCCGGCTGCCGCCGAACGTGTGCCGGTTTCATAGTCGTCGGTTGATATGGTGCCGCCAAATGGCATCGCCAGGTGTGTGTGCGCGTCGATTGCGCCGGGCAAAACGAGTTTGCCTTTGCAGTCAACGACTTGTGTGGCAGGTTCAGGGACCAGGGCTAAACCGATCTGAGAGATCTTCTCCCCAGTGACTGCAACGTCGGCTTTGAAGACGCCGGCGTCTGTTACTATGCTGCCGTTTTTGAATAATACATCAATTGCCATAGGTTTTCTCCTTTCGGCTGACAGGTAATAGGTACAGATGATATGGGGTAGTATACCACTTATTCTCAAAGTGATTATAAGAAAAGTTTGTCAAATGCAGCTTTAATTTCCGGCTCGGAAGCGAGGCTGCGGCAGGCGTACTCGGCCGCGTATACGGCCTCGGCCGGAACGGCGGGGATGGGTATATAGTCCCTGACGCTTGTGAAGCGCGTCGCTTCGCGCAGGTTCACGCCGGAATTGAGTTTGTTGAACACATATGCGGTTTTCACGCCGGAAGCCTCTGCGGCGCGGCAAACTTCGGCAGCGGGAACGGATGCAAGCAGGCGGGAGGGCAGCGGGTCGAAGATACAGATGATGCGGTCGAAATCCGCAAGCAGCGTCAAAAGGGAGTCGCGCAAAAATCTATGCGCGGAAATATCGCAGACGATGATATCGCCGGCCGCGTTGTTCAAAAGCCGGAGCAGGGCCGGCGCGCCCGCGCCCGGCCCGGACTCCCAGGGAACGCGCAGCGCAAAGCCTGTTCCGCTGTCGATATTCAGGACGTTTTGCAAAGGCTTCCCTTCGGCGGCGAGCCGGTAAAGCGAAACGAAGTCGCGTCCCGCGAAGCGCCGGTCTATACCTGTCTTGTCATATGGCCAGCCCGCAGGCGCGCCGGTCCCGGGATCGAGTTCGAGCAAGGTGACGAGCTTCCGCTTTTTCAGCAGCGCCGCGAGATATTCCGCGGCCGCGAACGCAAGCGTGGTAGCGCCGGCCCCGGCCGAAAGCCCGACAAAGCCGAGCTTTATCCGGCCTTCCGTTTCAAAGCCCGGCGTCAGCTGTCCGCGCGTATGCCGCCTCATGAACCCGTCGCCCCGCGCTTCCTTGGTTTCCCTTATATTTATATTATTTAGATTGAATCTTTTCATTTTGTAAAAAATTCCTGTCGCGTACGCATACCGTTTCTTTAGCACGTGACAAAAGGGGACGGTCTCATTTTGTCACGCGGGAATCGGGCTTATGGCTATATCCTGCTTCTACGGCTGCTTTGCTCCGCGTTTCCAGTGGGAGCAGCCTGATAAGCCCAGTATAAAAGTTAATATATGGGATGTCAACCAGTATATGCTATTAAAAATAAAGCTTCATTGACCCGGCGCCGGGGTAATGAAAGCGAAGAATTTGCGGCGGCGGGGCGAAAACTTTAGAAAGAATACGATGCAAATCGAATGTTTTGCGATAGAATATATGAATAGGGCAGCGGGGCGGAGCGGCAAATGTAAAGAAAAGCGCACGGCAATGTAATAAGAGCTTAATGAGGCAAAGTATTAATAAATAAAGGTTCGGAAGGTATAATATCCCTGTGCGTATGTTTGGCAAAGCACGGAAACGGAATATGCAGGTAAGATGATCGAATTCAGTAATGTCAGCAAGAAATACGGGTCAAATATTGGGGTGGCGAACATAAGCCTCCGTATTGAGGACGGCGAATTTGTCTTTCTCGTAGGGCCGTCCGGCGCCGGCAAATCGACCTTCGTGAAGCTGCTTCTCAAAATGATCGACGCGGACAAGGGGCATATTTTTTATCGGGGCTACGACGTCACAAAGCTGACGCCGCGCCTGGTCCCGAAACACCGGCGCAGCATGGGTATCGTATTCCAGGATTTCAGCCTGCTGCCAAAGAAGACGGTTTTTGAAAACGTCGCTTTCGCGATGGAGATCGTGCAGCGGCCCAGGCGCACCATCATGCGGCAGGTGCCGCAGGTGCTTGAGCTCGTGGGGCTCAGCGCGGAGGCGCGCAAGTTCCCGACCGAGCTGTCCATCGGCGAACAGCAGCGCGTCGCCATAGCGCGCGCTATCATGAACAATCCGGACGTGCTCATCGCGGACGAACCGACGGGCAACCTGGATCCGGACACTGGCTGGGAGATCATGCGGCTGCTGGAGCATATAAACCGGCGCGGCACGACCGTGATCATGGTCACGCACAGCCGCGAGATCGTCAACGCCATGAACAAGCGCGTCGTCGCGATCAATCACGGACATCTTGTGCGTGACGAACGCGGAGGGTTTTACCATCCGGAATACGACGACGAGATTGCTGACCATCCGGAGGATACGTATTTGCCATGACGACATTCGGCGCGACTTTCAGACAGGCGTTTTCGCAGATCAACCGCAACAAGATGATGACTACGGCGTCGCTGTTTTCGATCACGGCTATTTTGCTTGTGCTCGGCATTTTCTTTTTGATTGTCGTAAATATCAACGCTATGTCGCAGGACGTAAAGCAAAGCTTCGACCAAATACAGGTGAATCTGGATGACGCGGTAGCGCCGGATCAGACTACGGCGTTGATGGATGATATAAACAAGCTCCCCGGCGTGAAGGATACCACCTACCAGACGAAAGAGGCCGCGCTTGAAAACTGGAAGGTGAAATGGGGCGAAAACGCGGCGCTGCTCGACCGCATGCCGACCAACCCCCTGCCAAATTCAATTATTGTGACTCTGTCGGACATACAGTATGCGAAGGCCGTTGTGAGCGCGGTAGAGGGTATGAAGGGCGTTGAAACGATCAATTACTCGCAGGATACGGTCGACAAGCTGCTGCGTTTGACGCATATCATCCAGGTGGTTTCTCTTATCGTGATCCTTGCGCTCGTCATCATTTCTATCACGGTCGTGTCAAATACGATCAAGCTGACAGTGCTGGCGCGCGAGCGGGAGATCGTCATCATGCGGTACGTGGGCGCAACGAACTGGTTCATCAGGGGGCCGTTTTTGCTCGAAGGTATCGTGATCGGCGTCATCGCGGCCGTCATCAGCTCGGCGGCGATCGGCGTCATATATTATGAGGCTATCAACCATCTCGGCATGGACTTGACGCTGCTCATGCCTACGGGCTTCGTACCGCTGAAATTTATGATTGAAAACCTGGTGATCATATTTTTGGCGCTTGGCGTCAGCATTGGGTCCTGCGGATCGATCATCTCCATGCGCAGATTCCTGGAGCAGTAAAAGGGCCGCGGGCGGGAAAATAAAAATGATGATTCAAAAGAGCAAAAACGGGAAATATATTAAGTGTATATAGTGGAGTAAGAGACGAGGCTGCAATGAAAAGCAAACACAGAATATATGGAATAACAGGCGCAAAGCGCTTTGTATTCACGGTCGCGGTACTTTTGGCGCTCACCTCGCTGCCTCTGTCATCGGGCGTTTACGCGGCGGACACCCCGTCGTCCGGGACTACGGCCGACGATCTGAAAAACAACCTTTCAGACGTTCAAGACCAACTGAGCACGGCTCAGGGCGAGTACGACTCGGCTGTAAAAGAATTGAAGGGGCTCGACGCCAGCATCAAGACGCTCGAGGGTCAAATCAAGGATACACAAAACGATATTGACGCGCTTCAGGTGCAGATTGACGAAAACAACGCGCTGCTGCAGAGTTTGCTGGAGCAGATTGTGACGCTCGAGGCGGAGATAACCGATCAAAACAGCCAACTGAACAAGAGGCTGCGCGTCATGTATGAAACCGGCGACCAGAGCATATTGTCCGTATTGCTTAGCTCTGAATCCTTCGTGGATTTCCTGTCCAATATCGAGATGGTGCAGCGTATACATGAGAGCGACAAGGCTTTTCTGGCCGAGCTGCAGACGAAGCTCGACGACATCGAAGCAAAAAAAGCGGAAGCTGAACAGATACAGGCGACGCTCGATACCCAAAACACTGAACTGCATGACAAACAGGACAAGCAGAACGCCGACAAGGCTTCGCTGGCCGCCGCGCAGAAGCGCGTCCAGTCCATCAAGGACCAGGCTGCCGCGGATGTCGACCGTCTCGAAAAAGAGTCCGTAAAGATCAAAAATGAACTCGCAAACATGACAAGCCAGTGGGGCGATTACGCGGGCGGCCAAATGGCGTGGCCGGTCATCGGGCCGATCACATCCCCGTTTGGCATGCGCATCCATCCGATCACCGGGCAGTATACTATGCATACAGGCATCGATATCGGGGTATCGTCCGGGACGCCCGTGCACGCGGCCGCCGACGGTATCGTTTACTTTGCCGGCTGGAACACCGGCGGCTACGGCAACCTTGTGATGATCGACAACGGCTCTGGAATCGTGACGATGTACGCGCACAACTCGAGTTTCGCTGTCTCGAAAGGGCAGGTGGTGAGCCGCGGCGACGTCATAGCGTATTCCGGATCGACCGGAAACAGCACCGGGCCGCATGTCCACTTTGAGGTCCGCGTGAACGGCGTGCCGCAAAACCCGATGAATTGGCTGGGATGATATTGCCCGGATAAAACAGCAAACATCGGCGCCTGATGGAACCTGATGAAATCGTAAGAAAAATATTGGAGGTTCGCGGAATTGTCTCGGATGAAGACGTCCGCGAATTTCTTTCCGCAAAGCCGAAACTGGCGCACGACCCGCTGCTGCTTCCCGGGACGGAAGCGGGGGCGGAGTTTTTGTTCGGGGCGCTTTCGCGCGGGGGACGCATCTGCGTCTACGGGGATTATGACGTGGACGGCGTTTGCGGGACGGCGCTGCTCGTGTTGTTTTTGAGGGAGGCTTCAAAGGCGCTGGGCGGCGGCTCGACCGTCACCTACTATATACCTTCGCGCATTGAGGAAGGCTACGGCCTCAACAATTCAGCTATCCGCGCGATCCGTGAAGCGGGCGCGGACGTGATCGTGACGGTGGATTGCGGGAGCGTCAGCGTGGCGGAAGCCGCCTACGCTAAGGGGCTGGGGCTTGGGATCCTCATTACGGACCATCATGACCCGGATCCCGGCGGACTGCCGGATTGCGCGCTCGTAAACCCGAAGATCGGTTTCGGCGGGGGCGAAAACAAGGGCTATCCCTTTGCGAAACTGTCCGGCGCGGGGGTCGCGTTCAAACTGTGCGGAGCGCTGCGGGCGCGTATAGAGGCGGAAATCGCCCATGCTTCCGAAACGCCGCTTGAGCTTCACGCTTTGCGAAAGACGCTCCAAAGCCTGGTTGATCTGGTATGCGTCGCGACAATCGCGGACGTGATGCCTCTCGTCGACGAAAACCGGACTTTTGTGAAATACGGCCTGCCTCTTTTGAGAAAGGGGACGCGTCCGGCGTTCCGGGAACTGTTTCGGGTCTCCGATATCAACGCGGCGAAGGTAGATGTGCGTGAAATAGCCTTTGGTATCGCGCCGCGTATGAATGCGCTTGGACGTTTGGGCGCGGCTTCGGACGGCGTTGAACTCTTTCTGACGGATGACAACGACAGGATCCATAGTATAGCCGAACATATGAATATTTTGAATATAGAGCGCAGGCGTATTCAGGATGATAGTTTTCGGGACTGCATGGAATTGTATGAGTCGGGTGCGGTGGCCGGGCCATTCCTGCTGCTGAAGCCGGCGCGTTCGCACGAGGGCGTGGCGGGCATTGTTGCAGGGAAGGTGCGGGAAGAGACGGGGCTGCCATGCGCTGTGTTGACCGGGGTGCAGGAAGGAATGGGGCTATTGAAGGGCAGCGCGCGCAGCGGGGGCCGGCTCGATCTGATTGCGTTGCTGAGGCGGCATGGCGGGCTGTTTGAGCGGCTTGGAGGGCATACCGCCGCGGCAGGCTTCACCATCCGCGCCGAAAACGAAGACGCGCTGAGAGCGGCGCTTTCTTCGGATCTTGCGTCCATGCTGGAGAAAGAACCCGGTTTGCTCGATGAACATATGGGGGCGGAGCTTGAAATAACGCTTTCGGACGCCGGGCCTGCATTGGCGGAAGCCATCGGGGCGCTTGCGCCGTTCGGCTTCGGCAATCCAAAACCATCGCTCGCGCTGCGCATACCCGCTTCATGCATATCAGGGATCCGCCATATGGGGCAGGACCGAAAACATATCAGATTTGCCGCGCTCGGCATACCTTTCGTGTTTTTCGGCGGCGCGGACACCATGTTCCCGGACTCCGGGGACATGCTGATCATCGGCTGCCCCGAAATGAATGAATGGAACGGATCGCGGAACTTTCAGTTTGCCGTAACCTGTATCGATATGTTATGATATTTAGTTGTTATGAAGGAAGAAAAACAAGGATTATTATTTGTGGTATCAGGGCCGTCAGGCGCGGGAAAGGGCGCGATATGCGCCGGGTTGGCGGCTGAGACAAAGATAATGCTTTCGGTCTCCATGACGACGCGCGCGCCGAGGGCGAATGAAGAGGAGGGCAAGAGCTACTACTTTGTCGGCAAGGCTGAGTTCGAGGAAGCCATAGCGGAGGCGGGCTTTTTTGAATACGTGAAGATATTCGGCGAATACTATGGGACACCGATAGCGCCTGTACTCAAACAGCTTGGCAAGGGGATGGACGTTGTCCTTGAAATCGATGTGAACGGCGCGATGCAGGTGCGCGAAAAAATACCGAACGCGGTGCTGATATTTATCATGCCGCCGTCAAAGGAAGAGCTTCGGCGGCGTATTGAAGGACGGGGGACGGAGACGAGCGAAAACATCGCGTACAGGCTCGAACACGCGGATAGCGAGATCGAGCAGATCACGAAATATGATTATTGCGTGGTCAACGACCAACTCGACAAAGCGGTCAGGGATGTAGAGACGATCATCAAGGCGGAGAGGATGCTCGCAGAAGGCCGGGAATCCATGTTGACGGAGATGGACGATATGAGGACAATCCGCCGCGCGGCCAGGCTGGGCGTGGCCACATGCGCGGAAAAAATCGTAAAGCATTATCTATCATGCAGTGATAAGCGGAAGAAATAAACGTTACTGAAGAAATGACAGAAGAAATACAGGAGGCAAAAATGTTACTTTACCCGCCAATCGACGAGATCAAACAAAAAGCGGACAGCCGGTACACACTGGTCATCATGGCCGCCAAGCGCGCGCGCGACCTGGTCGCGGAGAAGCCGGCGCTTGTCGAAACCGACAACGATGTGCCGATTTCAATCGCCGCTGAGGAAATAGCGAAAGGGCAGATCACCTACCGGCGCCCTGCGGCGGCGCCGGATGACGCTGCCTCCGCGGATGCGTAAGCCGGCAGCCGGATATTTGGTTGACGGAACAAAAGCCAGAGGCTCGTTGAAGATGTATTGTTTTGAGAACGGAAACGGGATGGGCGAAGCGCCGGGAAAAGCAGGGACGCGCGCCGAACGGTTTTTTTGCGAGGCGCTGGCGGATTATATGTACTTGTCCGGGCTGGGAGTCCCGGAACCGCTGAGGCAGGGCAGACAGCCCGTTCTACGAAAAGGTACGCACGGGAAGCCGTATTTCCTCGAGCCGGAGCTCGATGGGGTTTTCTTTTCCAGCTCCGATACGAAGGGATACAAGGTGGTGTGCTTTTCGGACAGCGAGATAGGCGTTGACTGTGAAAACACGGAAGCGCGCCCCGGAATAGATTCGCTGTACGGGGCTGTAGCCGGGCGGTGTTTCACCGGCGACGAACAGGAATATGTGGCCCTTGGGGCTTCAGGCGCGCTTTTGCGGTTCTTTGAGGTATGGACGGCAAAGGAAGCGTATATGAAATATACGGGCAATGGGTTTTCCGAAGGGTTTCGCAGCTTTTCGGTGTTTGGGCTCCCGGATGTGGATATCGCGACGGGACGGCTTGACGGCGCGCCGCACATCGTGTGCTCCGTCTGTACGGAACGGGGTTCCGTCGCGGCTCAAGCTTTCGAGCCCGCTCCGGCCGCCGACCGGGATGCCCGGAGCGCCGCGGCGAGGCCGGTTTTGAATCGGTTTGCGCCGGGACTCCTGCCCGTGTGGCAATAGCGTATGGGCGAAGCCGACAAGGCGTATGAGCGCGCCCTGGGCTTTCTGGAAAAACGCGGCCGTACGGAATGGGAGGTCCGTGACAAGCTTGCCAGGGCCGGGTTTTCGGAGGAAGCGGCTGCTGCTGCACTTTCGCGGCTGCGGGACGCGGGCTTCGTGAACGACGAGGACTACGCGGCGCTGTATATGGAAGCGCTTGCCGGGAAAGGGCGCGGACGGCTCAGGATCGCGGCTGAGATGCGGCGAAAGGGTTTGCCGGAGGCATTGATAAGGAATACGCTCGAGGACGGCAATCCCGCGGAGGCCGAGCGGGCGCGCGCGGCGGAGGCGGCGCGGAGGGCTTGGGCGGAGGTCCCGGACATTGCGGATAAGCGCAAAGCCGCGGCGAAGGTGAACAGAAAGCTCGTATCGCTCGGATTCCCTTATGACGTTATCGCCGATGTGATGAGCGAAATGGCAAGAGCGCAAAGGGATGAGAGCGTTGATTATTATAATGAATGAAGCAGGTGCAGTAAGAGGTTTATGGAGAACGTCGTATGTTTCGAAATTTAGATGACAGGCCTATAGCGGTGGTGCAAAACGAGCAAGCCGCTGCCTGGGATGATGGCAAGCTTTTGCAAAAATGTGTGGACGACCGCGCGGATCGCCCTTCATTTATTTTTTATGAAGGGCCGCCGACGGCGAACGGCATGCCGGGGATCCATCACGTGATGGCGCGTACGCTGAAGGACAGCGTCAACCGCTATTGGACGATGAAGGGCTATCGGACGCCGCGCAAGGCCGGCTGGGATACGCATGGGCTACCGGTAGAAATTGAGGTCGAGAAGCTGCTTGGGTTCTCGACAAAGAATGATATTGAGGAATACGGGATAGCGGCGTTCAACGAAAAATGCCGCGAGTCTGTATTCAAGTATGAAAGCATGTGGCGCGAGATGAGCCGGCGCGTGGGCTTCCTCGCGGATATGGACCATCCATATATCACGCTCGACAACGACTATATCGAAACAGGCTGGTGGATCCTCAAAAAGTTTTTTGACGCGGGGCTGTTCTATGAGGGGCGCAAGATATTGCCGTATTGCCCCAGGTGCGGGACCGGGCTGGCGAGCCACGAGGTCTCGCTGGGCTACAAAGAGGTCCGGACCAATACGGCTACAGTGATGTTCCGGCGGGCCGATACGGACGGAGAAGACGAATATTTTCTCGCGTGGACGACTACGCCGTGGACGCTCGCGAGCAATGTGGCGCTGACGGTCGGGCCGAACGTCAGCTATGTGAAAGCGCGGCTGAAAGCAAAGGGTTCAGGGGATTCCGGCGTGGCGGCCGAAAACGCGGAAGCAGACCCTGTGGCGGAGGCGCGGCAGGGCTATGACGGCGAGCTTGCCGGGCGCCTTGTCTGGTGCGCCAAAGCGCTTGCGGACAAAGTGCTCGGCGCGGGCAGGTATGATGTGATTGAAGAGGTGAAGGGAAGCGCGCTCGAAGGCATCCCTTATGAGCAGCTGATGCCTTTCGTAGATGTATTCGCGGCGCCCGGGGCGAAGCCGGGGACAAAAGCGTTTTATGTGACGGTCGCTGACTACGCTACCGACGAGGAAGGCACCGGCATCGTGCATACGGCGCCCGCGTTTGGTGAAGATGACTACAATACGGGCAGGCGCTACGGGCTCCCCGCGCCGAACCCCGTCGACGAAGAGGGCAAGTACACGGCCACGCCATGGAAAGGCCGGCTGGTCGTGGAGGAAGGGCTTGATGTTGAAATACTTAAGTGGCTTGCCGCGGAAGGGAAGCTCTTTTCCCATGAGAAGGTAGACCACAATTACCCGTTCTGCTGGCGTTGCGATACCCCGCTTATTTATTACAGCAAGCCGAGCTGGTATATCGAGATGACGAAGCTCAAAGACGACCTTGTCAGGAACAACGACAACGTGAACTGGTATCCGGATTTTGTCGGCGAAAAGAGGTTTGGGAACTGGCTTGAAAACGTCAACGACTGGGCGATTTCGCGGACGCGCTATTGGGGTACGCCGATTCCGGTATGGCGCTGCGCCGATTGCGGCGAGCTCGTCTGCGTGGGATCGCGCGATGAACTGCGCGCGCTGGCGATGGAAGATATACCGCTGAAGGACGACGGGCGCGGCGGGCAAACGCCGGATATCGAGCTCCACAGGCCCTATGTGGACGATATCCATTTGAAATGCGGGAAGTGCGGGGCCGCGATGAGCAGGATCCCAGAAGTCATGGACTGCTGGTTTGACAGCGGCGCGATGCCTTATGCCCAGCAGCATTACCCGTTTGAGCACAAAGAGGAGTTTTACACCGAACTTTTCCCGGCTGATTTTATCAACGAGGGGATTGACCAGACGCGCGGCTGGTTTTACTCATTGATGGCGATCTCCACCTTTATCGAAAAGGGCCGGGTATACGCCGAGGGCGATCGCGCCTATGGGGCGGCGGGCAGGGCGTGCTACCGCAACGTGCTTGTGAACGAGCTGATCCTGGACAAGAACGGCGTCAAGATGAGCAAGTCAAAGGGCAATACGGTTGACCCGTTTGCGCTGTTCGACAAGTATGGCGCCGACGCGACAAGGTGGTATCTGCTTTACGCCACATCGGCCTGGACGCCGATGAAGTTCAACGAGGAAGAGCTTGCGGAGATCGCGGGGAAATTTTTCGGGACGCTCAGAAACGTATATCAATTTTTTGTTCTCTATGCAAATATCGACGGGATAGAGCCGAAGCGTGTGGAAAGCGCCGCCGGCCGCTTGGAGGCCGACCGCTGGCTGCTGTCGCGGCTCGCGCATCTTTCGGCGGACGTGAGGCGCGCGATGGAAGCCTACGACCATACGCGGGCCGTGAGAAAGATACAGAACTTCGTCATCGAGGACCTGTCGAATTGGTATATCCGGCGGTGCCGCAGGCGCTTCTGGGCCCCTGGCGAAGTGGACGACGCGGCGGCTTTGGACGACAAGCAATCCGTATACGATACGACTTATGAAGCGCTCCTGACCGTGGCCGGGCTGATGGCCCCGTTCGCGCCGTTCCTGGCGGACGAAATATACCTCAACCTAAGCGGCGCTGAGACCCTTGACACGTCGGCGAGCGTACACCTGAGCGATTTTCCCGTGGGCCGCGAAGCCGATAAGGATCCCGCGCTTGAAGAGCGTATGGAACTTGTGCGGCAGATAGTAAGCCTGGGCCGCGGCGTGCGCGAGAAGGAACGCCTCAAGGTCAGGCAGCCGCTTTCGCGCGTATTGGTAGACAGCGCGTACGAAGCCCTGATCGGGGGCATGACGGATCTCGTCATGGAAGAGCTCAATATCAAGGAAGTAGTGTTTCTCGCGAACTCGTCCGACTATATGAACTACGAAATAAAGCCGGACTTCAAAGCCGCGGGCCCGATATTCGGCAAGGACGTGAAAAGCTTTGCGGCGGCTCTGGCGGCCCTGTCCCCTGCGGAAGCGGCGGCGATGGCGGCGGCGCTGTCCGGCATTGCGTCAGGAACGGATGCCGAAGCAGTCGACGTATGTTTGAATGTCGGAGGGCGTGAAGTGGCCGTGACGCCTGATCTTGTTGACGTACGCGTGACCGCAAAAGCAGGCTACGCGGTAGCCATGGAGGGTGGGGTTTTCGTGGTTGTCGACACGGCGCTCACGGACGGGCTTGTACGCGAAGGATTGGCGCGCGAGTTTGTGAGCAAGGTGCAGCAACTGCGCAAGCAGAAGGATCTCGAAATGATGGACCGCATCGCTATCGTCTACGAGGGCGGTGATGAAATCGCGGGGGCTGTGCTCGCGTGGAAGGAATATATCGCGGGGGAAACGCTTGCGGATGAGATAGTGCGCGGGGACGGAGCTGGCGGCGAATCGGCCGGCGAGGAGTATGACCTGAACGGGTACAAGACAAAGATCGGACTCCGCGTCACGAGCGCGGGATAGGAAGCGCTATACGATGCGATATGGCGTATCGAAAAATGACGCGGAAAAAATAGTTGGGGAAAATAGTTAGAGTAAGAAAATCAAGAGTATGGGAAACGGTAAACGGGTAAATATATGAGCAAGGCGGCGGAGATATTTGCGGGAAGCCGGAAGGTGGCGCTGAAAATCGGCAGCAATGTGCTGGCCGGCAGCGACGGCGTGTTGGACAAGGAACGCGTGAGGCAGGTGGCGGAGCAGGTTTTGGCGCTGATGAAGGACGGCAAGCGCGTCATCCTGATCAGTTCGGGCGCCGGCGTGAGCGGCGCGGCGGCAATCGGAAGGCTAAACCGGAAAAACGATATCAACTACAAGCAGGCGCTCTGCGCGGTAGGGCAGGTAGAGCTGATGCAGGAATACAAAAAGTGGTTTATGGAGGGCGGCAAGCATGTCGGGCAGATACTTCTGACGACAGAAAACATCCATGACGAACAGAGCGCTTTGAATATACGCAACACGCTCTTTACCTTGCTGGACGAAGACGTAGTGCCGATCATCAATGAAAACGACAGCGTCTGTACGCGGGAATTGTCTTTCGGAGACAACGACAATCTTGCGGCCCTGACGGCCAATCTATGGAACGCCGACCTGCTCGTCATCATGAGCGACGTCGACGGCGTGTATGATTGCAACCCCAAGGCAAACCCGGACGCGCGGCTGATTGAGGAAATCACTGATGTGGACGACTTGGACGGACGGATCGTAACGGGGGGCGTCAGCTCTTTCGGGACGGGCGGTATGGACAGCAAGCTTGAAGCTGCGAGGACGGTCGGTCGGTACGGCATACCTATGCTGCTCGTCAACGGCTGGAGGGAAAATGTGCTCGCTGACGTAGAGGCCGGCGGGCGCTGTACGGTGTTTATTCCAAAGGAGGGATGATATGCGGATCGGGTTCATAGGCGCGGGCAATATGGGCGGCGCGTTGGCGCGTGGGTACGCGGCGAGCGGGGCGATGGCGGACGACGCTCCCGACGCTCTTTTTGTATATGACAGCGACGCGGGCAAGGCGGCGGCGTTGGCGGATGCCGGAGCGCCGGTCTCCGCCGTGGAGAGCCTGGAGCGGCTTGTGGAGCTTTGTGACACGCTCGTACTCTGTGTCAAACCGAATGTCATGGACGAAGTGCTTGAGGCGCTTGCGGCGTTGAATTGCGGCGCAGGCACGGTTTCAGGAGAATCCCGGGATGGCAGGCTGGTGGTTTCAATCGCGGCCGGCGTCAGCATAGGGCATATCCTTGAAAAACTCGGAGCTGGCGCGCGCGTAGTCCGCGTGATGCCAAATACCCCCGCGATGGTGGGCGAGGGTATGAGCGCGATGGCGGCGTCGGAAAGCTTGCTTGACTCAGACTATGGCGCCGTGGAAAAGCTCTTCGAGGCCGTAGGCAAAGCCGTATGGACGCCGGAAGCGCTGATGGATATCGTGACGGGGATCAGCGGCAGCAGCCCCGCGTACGCTTACCTATATATCGAGGGGCTCGTCCGCGCGGGCGTGGCCGGAGGGCTTTCCGAAGAGGACGCGACAGTCTTCGCGGCGCAGTCTACGCTCGGCGCGGCAAAGATGGTGCTCGAAAACCTCGGCAAGGTCGAGCCGCGGCAGCTCTGCAACAATGTATGCAGCCCCGGCGGCACGACAATTGAAGCCGTAAAAGTACTTGAGGCCTCGGCGTTTGTGGAGACAGTCGGTAAGGCCGCAAAAGCCAGCGCTGACAAATCAAAGCTTATGACTCGCTGACACAGGCCTGTTTGGGATCATGACGCAGAAGTGCAGAAGAAACGCCTGTAATCTGTAATCAAAAATAAAATCCGGTGTCGGCGTCCTTCGCAAAGGGCGCAAGTTTGTCTTTGTCCGAGAGGATGAGTCCGGCGCCGCCGGCATACCCTTCGAAATAAGCCCCCCAGTCCACTCCGATATCCGGGTCGTCGTAACGGACTCCGCCATCAGCCGCCGCGTCGTAAAAATTGTCAGCTTTGTAGCAGAATTCCACGTCGTCGGTCAGGGTCAGGAAGGCGTGGCCGAAGCCTCTGGGGATCATGAACTGGCGCTTGTTTTCTGCGGTCAGCACGACGGCTTCCCATTTCAGGTATGTGGGGCTGCCGCGCCTCAGGTCGACCGCCACGTCGAGCACGTCGCCTTTTCCGGCCCAGACGAGCTTTGCCTGCGCGGAGGCGCCGCGTTGGAAGTGTATACCGCGAAGCGTGCCTTTCGCGGCGGAGAAGGAGCGGTTGTCCTGTATGAATTTGTATGTCAGACCGGCTGCGATATAGTCGCGCTCCGAATACGCTTCATAAAACCAGCCGCGGTGGTCGCCGAATACTGTCGGTTCTACGACGACAACGCCTTCTATAGCAGTTGTGATCACATTGATCTTTCCCATATTGCCATGCCCTTTCAATTTCCGGATAAGTATAACATAAAGAGGATTCGGCAGTAATCGCAAGGCGTATTGTCCGGTCTGCAAATTGAGCTGGTAAAAAATAGTAGTTGACAAATCAGCGGTGTGATGTAAAAATTAACAAAGGCAAGAAAAGTCGATGACACTATTTCATGCACAAACCCCCGCCGAGGAAGGATCGACGGGGGTTTTTTGGGCTTGCTGTCTCAGTTATCCCGTTCAAGCCACTTGCAGACATAATAGGCTACTATGCTTGCCGTACACGAGATCACAAAGTCGATGACGGATTTCACTCACACACCTCCTTTCCGCTGTTTGGAATGAAGGATCGACAGCAATGTAATAGTACCATATATATACAGAATAAGCAAATATGGGTATAAATTGATGCAAAATTTATATATGCTTAGTGTATCCTTGACACTGTTCAAAAATATGATATTATGCAAAAATATGAACACGAGAAATCGCATGAATAAATATCAAAAAAGGAGTCGGAATTGTGAATGAGATAGTTCTACTTTTGCGCGAAATCGCGGAAACGGG
>Ga0123357_10002011_pt1 | contig 22277 bp, 15 predicted proteins | sample TergutEmb28metaG_FD_89873 | JGI IMG/M metagenome (GOLD analysis project Ga0123357, IMG submission 89873) | Embiratermes neotenicus P4 segment gut microbial communities from Petit-Saut dam, French Guiana - Emb289 P4 | ecosystem: Host-associated > Arthropoda: Insects > Digestive system > Gut ... | reverse complement strand
TGCGTGACGGTCAACGGCGATTCCGTGCCAAGAAATGCTCCAATCAACACGATAATACAAGCCGCCACGTTGATAGTCAACTGGAAAAGAATGAATCGCTGAATGTTTTGATACAGCGAACGTCCCCACATGACAGCCCGCGAAATACTTGCGAACGAGTTATCGATAATGGTTATATCGCTTGCTTCTTTGGCGACCGAAGTACCATCGCCCATTGAAAGTCCGACTTGCGCGGCGTTTAAGGCAGGCGCATCGTTTGTTCCATCGCCGGTTACGGCAACGACCTGCCCTTTTTGCTGCAACAATTGGACTAAACGCTGCTTATCCATCGGGCGGGCGCGCGACATGATTTTTAAATCCAAAATACGCTCCAGCAATGTTTTATCGTCCATCGCTGCAAATTCAATTCCGGTCAGATGGTGGGCTTCGGGTTCGTTTTCTTTCCACAAACCGATTTGGCGACCGATTTCTTTTGCTGTACCGGGCGTATCGCCTGTAACGATAACGATGTTGATACCGGCGCTGATACAGGTTTTTACAGCTTCCGGAACATCGGCGCGGACAGGGTCGGAAATAGCGACAATGCCTGTAAACGTGAGATTTGTGTTCTGCAATTTACCTTCGTGAATATAAGCCGCATCATCGTCAATAATTTGATAAGCAAGCCCTAATGTTCGCATCGCCTTGTTTTGATATTCAAGCAATTGCTTATGTATTTCTTCCCTTGCAACCGGAATGGTTTTACACAAATCAAGGATAATTTCCGGCGCGCCTTTCACATACATTACCTTTTTCTTGAGCAAAGGCGAATTGACAATCGTCGCCATGTATTTACGCTCGGTCGAGAAAGTCAATTGTTCGACAATTTCCGCATTTTCCCTCAAAGTCAAGTAATTAATATTGTTCTCGTGCAGCCAGAGCAACAAAGCGCCTTCGGTCGGATTTCCCAACGCCTTAACCTTGCCGGGGTCTGAAAAGTCGAGGTAGGCGGTTGAATTGATGGCGATTCCTTCGTTTATAATGTCTGAATTCTGAAAATCATAAAAATCGTGGTTCCAAACTTTCATCTGATTTTGCGTAAGCGTTCCTGTTTTATCCGTACAAATGACAGTCGTCGCGCCCATCGTTTCGCAGGCATGCATCTTGCGGACAAGGTTGTTCGTCGAAAGCATTCGTTTCATACTCAATGCCAGACTTAGTGTAACGCTCATCGGCAATCCTTCAGGAACGGCAACTACAATAATCGTGACGCCTATCATAATGGTATTAAGTACGTAACTTCCGAAAAAAATCCAATCGGCTACGTGAAAACCGCCGGCGCTGATAAAATAACTGATTAATCGCCCGATAAAAATGAAAATAGCTATGCCGTAGCTTGATTTGGTTATTAAGCCCGCTAACCGGTCTAATTGCTGGTTGAGCGGCGTTTTCACACTGTTGTCGATCTGTGCGCCTTCATATACTTTGCCGTATTCGGTGGCGTCGCCGACTTTCGCTGTCCGCATCATGCCGTGTCCGTCAACAACAGTCGTTCCTTTCAGAACACAGTTGGACGGGTAGGTAGCGTCTGCTTTGAAATCGGCGGGATTAACGGTTTTTCTGACGACAGGCTCGCCGGTAAGCGTAGATTCGTTGATTTGCAGCGAAACGGCTTCCAACAGTTCGCCGTCGGCAGGAACTTCCTCGCCTGTTTCGAGAATCACTGTATCGCCGACCACGACTTCCCTTTTGAAAATCTGACAGACGTTGCCGTTACGAATCACCCGCACCAGCACATCGTCGTTCACTTTGTTGAGCACTTCAAATTTTTTATTGGCGCTTAACTCAAAAAAGAAACCGACGACAGTAGCCAAAAGTACGGCAACCAAAATGCCCGCCGGCTCAAGGAAAATGCTCAAAGCAACATGTCCCGAAAAATATTCGTAGCACGATACTCCTATAGATAAAGCCAATGCCACCAACAGAATAACTATAATTGGCTCGGTGAATTTTTCCATGAGCTGCTTCCACAACGATTCTTTTTCGGGAGGAGTTAAACTGTTTTCACCGTGTTGTTTACGGCTTTCAAGGACTTGCGCATCGGTTAAACCTGCGTAATGGGAGTTTATCTGCATGATGAATAAATTTTAAGTTCCTTTCCTTTTTTCAACAAATCATGAGAAATAAACCAGCCATTTACTGTTTTTCCATCATAAGTAATGCGTGTAATCTTTTTCCCTGTACCCTTTTTTGTAATCGTAAACTGTACGTCATCACTCAAAGAAAATTTGACTTTATCAAACAGAGGAACGGAAACGATATATTCCGGATCAGCAGGAGAATAGGTGTATAAACCAATTGCATTAAACACATACCATGCCGACATTTCTCCGGCATCGTCCATTCCAGCATAAGCAAGTTTTTCCTTACCCATTCCATAAAAACGATTCATGATGCTATCCAGAATGACTTGCGTTTTTTCCTGCTTTCCTATAAAATAATAAGTGAAAGGTACGCTATGATCGGGTTGGTTGCCCTGACAGTAATTTCCTATAAAACCTGTGAAATTATCCGCTTCATAGCCTCTCCACGGTACGGAGAAGAGTGAATCAAGTTTCATCTCAACTGCTTTATGATTAGGATAAAGCGCTATCATACCTTTTGGGTCGTGAGGAGCGAAAAACAACGATTGCCAGGCATTCGCTTCCCTGTACATATAAGCATAATAGGGATAATACGGATCAAAATCCTTAATCCAGCTTCCATTATCAATACGTCCTCTCCAAAATCCGGTTGACGGATCGAACAGATTTTTATAATTACCGGAACGTTTTATCAACATTCTGTAATTTTCTTTATCACCTAATTCTTTGGCGATTAAGGCTGTGGCATAATCGTCATAGGCGTATTCCACCGTTTTTGTTACGGCGGCTTTATATTCGTCCCAAGTCGGAACATTCACCGTATCTTTTTCGGCAATCCAGCCTCTCGCCATATATTCGTCGAGATAAGGACGCCCTCCGCGTCCGGGAACTGTTGCGTTCTTCAACAAAAGTTTATAAGCACGCTCCAAATCAAACCCTTTCATTCCACGTAAATAAGTTCCTGCAACAAAAGCAGAAGCATGGTCTCCATGAAAGAAAGTTGGCATATAACCATTCCGCTTCTCTCCTCTGTCAGTTATGGACTTAATAATATCAATTGCCACATCCGGAGAAAGCATGCCCAACAATATCAATTTATTGCGGTAATCGTCCCAGAAAGACGGGTCGGTATAATAACGGAAACCTCCGTTCACAGCATTACCATTGGCATCTGTATAGTCGCCGTTCACATCGCTACGCAAAGCTGGCCAAAGGAAAGACCGGTACAAACAGGAATAGAATAATCCTTTTTGCCGCTCGGTGCCTCCGATCACAATTATTTTCGATAATAATTTTTCCCATGTATCACCAGCTTCCTTACAAACCTGTGCAAAGCTTTTATTGAGCATTTCTTTTCCCAGATTCATTTTCGCATTCTCAATGCTTACGAAAGAAAAACCTATTTTAAGTTCCAGCGGATCATTTCTTGTCGAATCTCGAAACGTAACAATGGAAACTTCATGTTTATCATCCATTATATTCGTAACGTCTTCTATATCATAATTTGAAACAGCGTAGAAATACATTTTTTCGCCGGCATCCTGAAAACCGGAAAAGGCGCGGTCGTCTTCTTTATTGATTTCCCAAGCCGTTACACGATTGTTTGCCCGGGTCATATCGGCAATCAGTTTTTTACCGGCTTCTTTTGGAAAAGTATATTTATGATAAGCGCAGCGGAGCGTTGACGTCAATTCCGCATTAATTCCGTATCTTTCAAGAAATACCTGATAATATCCGGGACGGGCGGATTCATTCTTATGGCTGTATTTTGAACAGTAATCGCTTGGCGAAACATATCCGGTAGCAGGAAGCAAAGGAATATGCAACAAATTCCAATGTCCTTTGCACGTATGAGAAAAGCCGTAAATAACAGTATCTTCATATTGGTAACCGGCTCCGCTTCGGAATTGAGTTACCGGACTTAGCTGAACCATAGCGTTCGGAACGGAAGAACCCGGAAAAACTTCCGCTCCCCAAGTGCGTTCCTTTTTCTTGCGAACATATCCCAAATCTTCCGGTTCCCAAAGGGTTGCAGTTCCTAACAATGGGTTTACATAATCCGTTAATTTTCTGGTGGATTGACTTTTACTATCTGGAAAAAGAACAAAAAAAATAAACAGGAAAAAAATGTATTTCTTCATGAATAAAGCAAATATAAATTCAACCGTAAAGGTAATACTCTTTTTGCGAAAAATTCAGATTGGAACAAGGATTTTTTATCTTTTCCTATTGCCAATCCCAAATAATATATTATTTTTGCATTCAATTATTCACAATTAAAACCAGAACAGCTATGAAAGTGTATTTCTTCAGAGGAATGAAACTCGTTTTTTTATTCCTGTTTATCAGTAAGTTCCAATTAGTTTATCCGTTCGATGAAGTGAAGTCTATCGACATTCGCGCTTTATCGTTGGGACAAATGCAATCCCTAAGTCAAGGAATATTAAATCCGGCTTATCTTCCTTTTTTAGAACGTAAACAAATCGGCGTTTCCGTTTTTGACCGTTTTGAGATGAAAGAATTGAGTACTCAAAGCGCGTTTGGATTAATTCCAAACCGGTTGCTGGATATGAGTTTTCATTTGTCAATGTTTGGATACAGCGACTATCAACTGATTGAGGGACAAGCCGGTTTCGCAAAAAAACTTGCAGAACGGTTTTCTATCGGAACATCGGTTAGTTACCTTATTAAAAATTCTATTTTCGACGAGAATCCTCAAACGTATTTGCAGGCTGACGTCAGTTGTTTCTGGCGAATTAGCGATGCTTTTGAATTGGCGCTGACTACGGAAAATCTTCTTCATACCCGAAATTATCAGCCGTTTTTCTGTTTTTCGGGAGTTAATTATCATTTAGCGCCAACTACTTGTATCATGGTGGAAGCCGGGTATGATTCTCAAAACCGGTTCGACCTGAGCGCCGGTCTTGAATATGAAATCGTCAAACAATTGACGGTTCGGGGCGGATTCCGCAATAATCTGCAAACGCCTTCTCTTGGCTTTGCTTATAAAATGGAACATTGGAATATTGAAACGGTTTTTTTGTTTCATCAGGCGTTGGGGCTATCCAGCGGAATCTCAGTTGAGTATTATTTTTAACGTCCTTAAGCCTTTAACGTCCTTAAAGTTATGAAAATCTTTTTTATTTTGTTTTTTTCTTTGCTTTTAGCAATTGATGCAAGCGCCCAAATCGCTGCAAACAACACCGAATGGATGCAATATCTGGAAGAACTTGCTGAGTCGGACGAACGTAATCCGAGCGATATTGAACAGCTTTTTGACGAGCTGTCGTATCTGAGCGAACACCCTTTCAATTTACAGACGGTTACAAAGCAAGACTTGGAACGGCTGCCTTTTTTGACGGATATTCAAATTGAAAATTTATTGTATTATATCTATAAATATGGTCCTTTGGTTGATATTTATGAATTGAAAAATGTAGAAGATCTTGATTTTCAGACAATCACTTATTTATTACCTTTTGTTTATACCGGACAGGCGGACAAAAATCCGCCGGATTCCCGGTGGAAAAAAGGAAATTATACGCCGAAACAGGAAGCGTTGCTTAGCTCGAATTATACGTTTCAGGAAAAAGCCGGTTATAAAAAAGTTTCGGAGGAAGAACGTTCCACCCACCCAAACCAATATTATTTAGGCGAACCGTATTACCTTTCTTTCCGTTATAGATATCAATACAGGAATATTCAATTTGGACTTATCGGAAAAAAAGATGCCGGAGAAGCATTTTGGAATGAGCAATACAAAGGATTCGATTATTATGCTTTTAATCTGAATATAAAGCATATAGGAATTTTAGACGAATTACATGTCGGAGATTACCGTTTATCGTTCGGACAAGGTCTTGTGATGAATACCAATTTTTTTGCAGGGAAAACTTCAGATGTTGGAAGTATTAATCTCAAAAGCAAAGGTATTACACGGCATGTTTCTACCAATGAATTTAATTATTTTCAAGGAGTTGCGGGAAAAATGAGCTATAAAAACATGCAGCTTTATTTGTTTTGTTCCAGCCGGAAATACGATGCCAACGCCGACAGTTCGTTTATCTATTCGTTCAAAACCGACGGATACCGCCGCACTCTCAGTGATATTCAGAAAAAAGATGCTGCACAAATAGATATGGCAGGCGCAGCTGTTCAATGGCGAAAAGAATCTTTTGCTGTCGGATTTACTTCAATTTATTATTCTTTCGGAAGAAAAGAACTTAATCCGACACCTCAGCCTTATAATCTGTTTTATTTGAGAGGAAAAAATTATTCCAATTCCGGACTGAATTATGAATATCATAATCGAAAAATTTCTTTTCAAGGGGAAACAGCTATTGATGCGGCGGGCAAATGGGCGACAATCAATAATCTACTGATAAACCCCATATCAACAATGGATTGGATTTTTTCTTACCGGAATTATGCGCGGGATTACAATGCTTTTTTCAGTAAAGCTTTTGCAGAGTCTTCAACGGTTCAGAACGAAAGCGGATTTTATACCGGAATCCGTTTCTATCCTTTCCGAAAATGGCAGTTAACGGCTTATGCCGATTATTTTCGATTTCCTTGGTTGAGATTCGGCGTTAATTCTCCTTCGTCGGGAACAGACCGTCTAATTCAACTTGCCTATAAACCCAATTCCCGTATTCAGATGAATTTACGCTATATGTACAAAGAAAAATATCAAAACCGGATTCAGGAAGATGCGCGGAAAACAGAAGTGATTCCCTACGAACAGGAACGATGGAGGTATCAGCTCGATTACCGGAACGAAAAAGGATTCGGGTTGAAAACGCAAGCCGATTATAATGTTTATACAAGCGACTCCCATTCAACGACAGGCTGGTCGCTGACTCAAGCGGTTTCTTTGTCAAAGCCGCAATCGAAAATCCAACTCGACGGTTCGCTGGCTTATTTCCATGCAGGCAATTGGAATAACCGGATTAGTATTTATGAAAAAGATATTCTTTACACTTATTCATTTCCAATCTATTATGGAGAAGGGCTTCGTTTTTATTCGGTCGCTAAATGGAAAATCACGCCTGCGTTGACGGTTTATTGTAAATTAGCGTCAACCCGCTATTTCGACAGGGAAACAATCGGTTCGGGATTAGAGGCAATTCAAGGGAAATTCAAAACCGATATTTACGGATTAATACATTATAGCTTTTAATCAATAAATCGCTGAGTTAAATCCCCGTAAGCATCAATCCGGCGGTCGCGCAGGAAGGGCCACCAGCGGCGGACACCTTCCGAACGTTTGAGGTCAATTTTAACAATCAAGTTTTCTTCTTTTTCGGAAGAAGCCTGCGCCAAAATTTCCCCTTGCGTGCCGGCGACAAAACTATTGCCCCAAAACTGAATCCCTTGCGTTTGACCCGAAATGTCGCTTTCATGCCCCACACGATTAACGGCAATAACCGGCAATCCGTTGTAAATTGCATGTCCACGCTGGGCAAGCGTCCACGCCTCCTGTTGCCGGTTTTTTTCTTCGTCCAAATCGGAAGATTCCCAGCCGATGGCAGTAGGATAAATCAGCAGCGAAGCTCCGGCTAAAGCCATTAATCGGGCGGCTTCGGGATACCACTGATCCCAGCAAACCAAAACGCCTAATTTTCCTACTGACGTCTGGACAGGCTGAAATCCTAAGTCGCCGGGCGTGAAATAGAATTTTTCATAATAAGCCGGGTCATCGGGAATATGCATCTTGCGATATTTTCCGGCTATGGTTCCGTCTTTTTCAATCACGACTGCCGCATTGTGATATAAACCCGGAGCGCGTTTTTCGAATAACGACAAAACCAGAACAACTCCCAACTCTTTGGCTAAATTCCCGAACAGTTCCGTAGAAGGTCCGGGAATTGTTTCCGCCAAGTCGAACGCTTTTGTATCCTCTGTTTGACAAAAATACAAACTGTTATGTAATTCCGGCAAAACGATCAACTCTGCGCCCTTAGTAGCGCAAATCCTGATGTTTTCAATCAATTTGTTTTTATTCAATTCGGCATCGGAAGTATTGGATTGCTGAATTAAGCCTGCTGTTAAAATATCCATAATCTACATAATTCATAATTTTTAAACAAATTCCCGCCGGAAACCATAGCCCGACCACTGCCAATGGGAAATTACATTCACTTCCCGCTCGTCCTTGAACTCAATTCTTTGAGCGGTAAGTTGGGATAAAGCACATTATGCACTTTTTCTACAACAACGGTTTCCGGTATGTCAAAAGCTACTTTTTGCCGTATGTCGTTCGATGATGCGCCAATACGGATTTCATACGTTCCTTTGTCGGTGACCCAGCTGCTGAGGTCGGTGCGGAAAGATGCCAAATCGCTACTGTTAAGTTTAAAGGAGACCGTTTCGCTTTCACCGGGTTTCAGCAATCCTGTTTTAGCAAAGGATTTTAGCTCTTGTACCGGTTTTTCTATTTCCGTCACCGGAGCATTTACGTAGAGCTGCACAACTTCTTTACCCGCCGTTTTACCCGCATTTTTCACTTTCACGGAAACTGTGATGGTGTTGTTGGCTTTATCGTTATTTAATGCAATATCGGAATATTGGAACTGCGTATAAGAAAGTCCGTATCCAAATTCGTAAGCGACCGGAACGTTGAATGTACCGTAATACCGGTAGCCGACATAAATTCCTTCATTGTAAAAAGCATTGACGGGATTGTCTTTCGGTTCGCCGGGGAAAGTAGTTGCCGATGGTACATCTTCATATTTTACAGGGAAACTTTCAGCCAATTTTCCGGAAGGATTTATTTTTCCTTTCAGTATGTCTGCCAACGCATTAGCTCCTTCCTGACCGGATTGCCATGCAAGAATAACGGCATCAACATCATCACTCCAATCGGCTATGGAAATGGGACTTCCGATGTTCAATACCACTACTGTCTTTTTGCCGGCTGCATGGTATGCCGATGAGACATTTTTGATAAGTTCTTTTTCCGTTTGGCTCAGCGAGAAATTGTCCGCCGTGCGGTCGCTGCCTTCGCCGGCATTACGTCCGATGGTGATAATGGCAATATCGGAATTTTTAACTTGATCGTTAATCTGGCTTTGATTCAAAGCGAGTTCCGAATGGAAATCCACTACCGTTTTTTTACGCCTTGGCGGTAGAGTTGAATTGGTAACAATTGTATCGATAAAATTTTTATACAAATCGGACAAAAGTTGTACCGGCTTATATCCGGCGCTCGCCAGCGCATCGTTGACGGAAGCCTCAGCAGCAGGATTGTAATTGACGTCTCCACTGCCTGTTCCGCCGGCAATAAAGCGATAGGAGGTTTTTCCGAAAAGAGCTACTCTTTTTACTTTGGAGGGAAAAGGCAAGGTATTTTTATCATTTTTCAGCAAAACCATTGTTTCACCGGCTGCATCGTACGCTACCTGTGCATGGGCTTTCAAATCGGGAGCATACGTTGGCATATATCCTCTGAATCGGGGCGTTTTCATAATAAATGCCAAAGTGCGGGATATATTTTGATCCAGTACGCTTTCATTGAGCAATTTATTATTAACGGCATCGATCAATTCCTGACGCTGAGCATTGCCGGGCATCAACATGTCGTTACCTGCATTCATCTGTGCAACAGCGTCTTTTCCTCCTCCCCAATCCGTCATCACCATTCCTTGAAAACCCCATTCATCACGTAAAATGGAAGTAAGTAAATCGCGGTTTTCGGAAGTATAAAAGCCGTTGATGCGGTTGTACGAAGTCATCACAGTCCATGGCTGCGCTTCTTTCACCGCTATTTCAAAGCCACGCAGATAGATTTCACGCAAAGCGCGCTGGCTGATTATTTCGTTAATCGAAGTACGATTGGTTTCAATATTGTTTGCTACAAAATGTTTCAGCGACGTGCCGACACCGTTTGACTGAAGCCCGCGAATCATCGCCGCAGCCATCTTACCGGCTAATAGCGGATCTTCGGAATAATACTCAAAACTCCGTCCGCCCAACGGATTGCGCTGAATATTGATAGCCGGCGCCAACAACACATCGGAACCGTATTCCAGCACTTCATCACCCATTGCCTTACCTACATTCTCTACCAAAACCGTATTCCACGACGCGGCAAGCGCTGTTGCCGTAGGAAAAGCCGTGCAGTAAAACGGTTGAGGGGCTAAAGTTTGTTTCGGATTAATACGCAGACCGGCAGGACCATCGGTCAATACCGCCGATGTAATTCCCAAGCGGGGAATAGCGCCGGTTAATCCTGCAGCTTCGGCAAGCATCACGGATTTTTGTCCCTCAGGAGGTTGATTCCGTGCCTCTTTTCCCATACCTACCAACAAATAGACTTTTTCTTGCAAAGTCATTGCCGAGATGACATCATCGGTTTTACCGGTTCCCAATTGGGGAAGTTTCGTATTTTGAGAAAATGCGGAAACACCCAATAACAAGCTAAATAATAATAAATAAAAACGTTTCATAAAATAATTTTTTAAGAGTTATCTAAGTTTCGCCCTCAGCATACCCGGAATCTCGGAAGGTTCGTTGGCAACGCTGACTCCGGCAGCTTCCAGCGCTGCAACTTTTTCGTCTGCCGAACCCGACCCGCCGGATATGATGGCTCCGGCATGTCCCATCTGCTTACCTTGAGGCGCCGACCGACCTGCTATAAAACCAATTACAGGTTTGGTCACGTGCGCTTTGATGTATTCGGCAGCCTGCTCTTCAGCGTTTCCTCCGATTTCGCCAATCATGACAATGGCATCTGTTTCAGGGTCGTTTTGAAACATTTCGAGCAGCTCGCGGAAATAAAGTCCTACCACAGGATCGCCACCCATTCCAACAGCCGAAGATTGCCCCATACCGTTTGCCGTCAGGTGATAAACTACTTCATAAGTCAGCGTTCCACTACGGCTGATGACTCCGATATTTCCTTTCCGGAATATTTGCCCGGGCAGGATACCTGCGAGACTTTCTTCGGGGGACATTAATCCCGGACAATTAGGACCTATCAGCATGGCGCCTTTCAATTGAACAAAACGGTAGGCTTCAACGACGTCCAATGTCGGAATGCCTTCCGTAATGCAGATGATTAGTTTTATCCCCGCATCGGCAGCTTCCATAATGGCGTTGGCAGCAAAACGGGCAGGGACAAATATAATGGACGTATTTGCCTGCGCTTTTTCTACAGCTTCGTAAACTGTGTTAAATACAGGCACACCGAGCATATCCGTTCCTCCTTTTCCGGGAGTAACGCCGCCTACAATATTCGTGCCGTAATTCAACATTTTCTGCGTGTGGAATTTACCGTCTCTTCCGGTGATTCCCTGTACTATCAATCGGGTTGATTTATTTATAAGTATGCTCATAATTTTTTATTTTTTAGAAACTTCAACAGCCATACGGGTTGCTTCACTCATTGTCGTTGCTATTCTTAAACGGGAACCGTGAAGCATTTCACGCGCTTCTTTTTCGTTCGTTCCCGTTAGCCGGATAATGACAGGTATGTTGGTTTTCAATTGTTCAAAAGCGGTGAGCAGACCCGAAGCCACATCATCACAGCGGGTTATGCCTCCGAATATATTGATCAGCACAACTTTTACTTTCGGATCTTTCAGCAGCAAAGTCATTGCTTCAATCACCTTGTTGGGGTTGGAACTCCCTCCGATGTCAAGAAAATTTGCCGGCGCTCCGCCGTATAGCTTGATCATATCCATCGTTGCCATAGCTAACCCTGCGCCGTTGACCATACAACCGATTTCTCCGTCGAGCCTGACAAAACTCAGTCCTTTTTCTTTTGCTTCGGCTTCTGTTTTCTCGTCTTCCGTCGGCTCAAATAAAGCTAAAATATCCGAATGGCGGTACAACGCATTGTCGTCGAATGTCATTTTCGCATCTGCAATCACCAAGTCGCCCTGTTTCGTGAGTACAAGCGGGTTGATTTCGGCAAGCGAAGCATCTTTATCAATGAACAATTGATACAACTTTTGCAGTAAAGACGCTGTCTGTTCTACGAGCGTCATTTCGCTAAACAGAATGAAAGCGTACTTGCGGGCAAGATAGTCCGGCAATCCGATTAGAGGATCAATCGGAAACTTGAGAATCTTTTCGGGCGTTTTAGCCGCCACTTCTTCAATTTCGATGCCGCCTTCGGTGCACATCATCAATATGACTGACTTGGTTTGACGGTCAACAACAAAACTCAAATAGTATTCCGATTCAATATCAACGGCTTCCGTGACGATAACTTTCGTAACCGGATAATCCTTGATGGTCAGTTCCAAAATAGTTTTTGCATGAGCAAACGCTTCCTCTGCGCTTTTTGCTAATTTTACGCCTCCGGCTTTTCCACGCCCTCCAGTAAGCACCTGCGCTTTTATTACCACTTTTTCCTTGCCTAATGCCTTGTATGCCAGTTCCGCTTGACTGGCGTCATAACAAAGCATGTGTTTTTTGACAGGGATACCAAATGATGAAAATAAATCTTTTGCTTGATATTCATGTATCTTCATGAAAAATTTTGTTTAAAAATATTACTATTATAAATACAAAATTAGTCGTTAGTTTTGACATAATGAATAGATTTTAAATGTTTTTTACAAAATGTATAAAAAATATTTGTTTTGGCTTGAGTAGTTTGAAATCTGTAATTTTTGAAGATGTTCCAATCTTTGTGCAATATTAACATAGTTTGGCGTGTAGGCAGTGTTTTTTCTTATCATTCTCTCTCAAAGTTAAATACTCCTCCACCTTGTCTCAATATCATTGTCTTGTCTGACGGATTAAATTCCAAAATAACTCCTGCCCGTCTAAACTCAAATTTGTCTTTTGCAATTGCGCCCAAAGGAAAAGATGGTTGGCCTGTGCCTTGTCCTAATAACATACCATTAGCTTTCGTTATGGTTATTTTTAAAGGAAGTTGTTTGCTCGAATAAACGCCCAAATACTTATCCAATTCTTCGCTTGTGATGTCAAATGTTGTAAATTTTGGAATTTCAAACGGTTTATTGTAAACGGCGCTCAATACAGCAATGGTAATATCATTGCCAATATAATTTATGCCATTGGCAGTGTATGCAAACGAAGTATTGCTATCGGGAAAATAAACAAACATAGAAGTAAATCCGTCTATTCCGCCTGTGTGTCCAAAACCGATTCGGTCATAAAATGGCATTTGGAAAAGGCCCATTCCGAAGTGGTCTTTTATGGTTTCCATTTGCTGTAAACTATTTGCAGAAACCAATTTTCCTGTGAAGAGCGCTTCGCTAAATAAGTTCAAATCAATGGGTGTAGAAACAATACCTCCCGCACCCAACGGTATTGACATATCGGTTTCAGATTCTATCTTCCAATTTTCGAAATATCTGTACGAATGACACTCATTATCTGTGATGTTTATTTCCTTTCCGTAATAAGTATTTTTCAATCCTATTGGTTTGATTATTTCTTCTTCAAGTATTTTTGCATACGGTTGCTTATAAATTTTCTCAAGGATATAAGTCAGCAACACAAAATTTGAATTACTGTAAGCCGCTTTCGAGTCAGGCTCAAAATCGCTTCCCGCCTTTGATATAATATCAATCATTTCCTGTTCGGTTTTAGGCTTGGTATTCCAATCCAAATATGATTTGGCATCAGTAAAATTGTGTATTCCACTTCTATGGTAAAGCAAATGTGAGATTGTTATTTTGTCGGCATTGTTTATTGAAGGGAAAAACTTGTCTATCGTTTGATTCAGATTCAGTTTATTTTCTTCAATGGCTTTAAAAACCAACACTGTTGTAAAAGTTTTAGAAATTGAACCGATTCTATATTTTGAGTTTTCATTCGCCTTCAATCTTTGTTCAATGTCAATAAATCCAACAGATTTTGAATATATCACTTCGTTGTTTTTGGATACAGCAACACTTCCCATAAACTTGTTATTGTTCGCAAGGGTGTCGAAATAAGCATCTAATTTTGCTTTGTCAATCTTTTGGGAAAATCCCGTAAAGCTTATTAAACTTACTGCTAATGATAAAATCAATGTTCTTTTCATATCCGAATTATTTTATTTGTTTAAATTCTACTCTTTCTACGTTGTCGGGGCTTGGCGGGCGGGCGAGGTTTCGCAAAGGCTCGAACTGGAGGCGAACTTCAAAAAAAAGAGTACTTGCTTCTTATACTCACTCGGAAAATAAGAGAGCGTATATGTTTGTTCTTTTATTCCCTATTCCCAAACTCGCACCCACAATAAGTCTGATTATAAAACCCATTCTCCTGAAGCAAAGTGCGGCGCCGTTCGCTTAATCCTTCTTTTCGCCAGTTTTTCTCCCAGAACCGGATTCCTGGAAACTGTCCGGCAGCCCAATGCCCTGCTTCGGCGATTTGTTCCAGATTTTTCCAGCGGGAAGACCCCAAAGTTGTAGCAAATGTATCCAATCCTTTTTCTGCCGTCAAACGGGCGGCAGACAGCAAGCGCATTTTGAAACAGGAAAGGCACCGTTTGCCGCGCTCCGGTTCATTTTCAAGACCAGCAACGGTTTGCAGCCATTCTTCATGATCATAATCTCCGTCGATAATCTCTAAATCAAGCGATTGAGCATAGCGCGTACATTCGTTTTTGCGCAGTTCATACTCCGCGCGAGGATAAATATTCGGATTAAAATAATACAAAACGGGACGAATTTCCTGCGCAAGCAAATATTCGATAATTGCTGCGGAACAGGGCGCACAACAGGTATGGAGTAAGAGTTTCATAACTAAAATGCAAAATTAATGGAATAATTTTTATGATAAAAGAATTTTTTAATTAATTTTGAACTCAAATTATTAAATTTTATTTTATATTGGATTATTATGGATACAACGAAAATTAAATCAAAATTCAGTGAGTTATTCGGAGCAGGCGGAACGCTTTACACCTCTCCCGGTCGCATCAATTTAATCGGCGAACATACCGATTACAACGGAGGATTTGTCCTTCCGGGCGCTATTGATAAAGCGATGTATTGTATGATTCAACCCAATGGGAGTGAACGGGTAAAGGCTTTTGCCCTTGACTTGAACGAATCTTCAGAATTTGGATTGAAAACCGAAGCGGATAAACCTGTGGAAGGTTGGGCAAAATACATTTTTGGTATATGCCGTGAAATGATTAAAAAAGGGAAAACGATTCCTGGCTTTAACATTGTGATTTCGGGTGATGTTCCGTTGGGAGCGGGCATGTCGTCGTCTGCCGCTTTGGAATGTGCCGTAGGATTTGCCGTGAACGACCAGTTCGGTTTAGGCTTTAACCGTCAGGAAATTGCTTTAATGGGTCAGGCTACCGAACACAATTATGTAGGCGTAATGTGCGGCATCATGGATCAGTTCATCTCCTGTCTGGGAAAAGAAGGCTCTTTGTTAAAACTTGACTGCCGCTCTTTGGAATATGAATACGTTCCTTTTAAACCTTCCGGCTACCAATTGGTTTTATTAAATACAGGCGTCACGCATGAGTTGGCTTCTTCGGAATATAACCTGCGCCGTCAAGCCTGCGAAAGGGTAGTCGCTGAAATCGCCAAATCCCATCCGGAAGTAAAATTGCTCCGCGATACTAATTTGGAACAGTTGAAAGCGGTCAAAGGCAAAGTCAGCGATAGAGACTACATGCATGCGGAGTTTGTGATTGAAGAAATCCAACGCTTGCTGGATACTTGCGAAGCGTTGAAAAAAGACGACTTTGAAACGGTTGGTAAAAAGATGTATGAAACGCACGAAGGATTGAGTAAAAAATATTTAGTAAGTTGTCCGGAGTTGGATTTTCTGAACGACGAGGCAAAAAAATGCGGCGTAACTGGTTCTCGCGTAATGGGCGGCGGTTTCGGCGGTTGCACAATCAATCTCGTGAAAGACGATAAAGTAGAAGCATTTGTCAAAAACGCATCAGATGCTTATGAGAAAAAATTCGGCTTCCGTCCGAAAGTGTATGATGTTGTAATTAAAGACGGAGCGAGGAAAGTTGAGAGTTGAAAGTTGAGAGTGAAAAGAGGGACGAAAAATATTATTTTTTATGTGTTTATGATTGCGCTGTTCGGCGCATTGATGTACTTAATCACCAAACAGGGTGAAAGTCATCAAAAAGTCGAAATAGTCACAAACACGGTAGCGCCCCAAAATCTGGTGGAGGGATTGGATATTTTTATCAAATTTTTTGTTGAACATATTCAATCCCCTTTCGGCATCCTTCTTTTGCAAATAATAGTTATCCTGTTTTTTTGCCGTATTTTCAGCGGACTTTTTTTACTGATAAAACAACCGACCGTTGTTGGAGAAATTATAGCCGGTATCGTATTGGGACCATCAATTCTTGGACATTTTTTCCCTCAAGCCGCCGCTTTCCTGTTTCCACCCGATTCGTTGGGAAATATTTCATTGTTGAGCCAGTTCGGACTGATACTCTTTATGTTCGTTATTGGCATGGAATTAGATATTGACGAGGTACGTAAAAAACTGAAAGAAACCATTCTGATAAGTCATGCTGGCACCATCGTTCCTTTCTTTCTGGGAATGTTGGTCGCTTATTTTATTTACGATAAATATGCTTCAAATCAGACGCCTTTTTTATCGTTTGCTTTATTTATAGGTATAGCCCTGAGTGTTACGGCTTTCCCTGTATTAGCCCGAATTATTCAAGAAAAAGGACTTACCAAATCGCATTTGGGAACGATTTCTTTAGCAAGCGCCGCTAATGGCGACATCACCGCATGGTGTCTGCTGGCAGTGGTGGTGGCGATTGCTCAAACAAACAGTTTGCTGAGCGCCGTCTATAATATTCTCTTTTCGGTGGGATACATGCTGGCTATGTTCCTTGTTGTTCGACCATTCCTTCGCATGGTAGGACAAGTATATCATAATGAAGAAGTTATTGATAAAAAATTAGTTGCTTTTATCTTTTTTGTCTTAACCATATCTTCTTTCATGACGGAGATACTGGGTTTGCATGCTCTGTTCGGCGCTTTTATGGCGGGAGTAGTCATGCCTGCCGACATTAAATTCCGTAAAATCATGTCTGAGAAAGTAGAAGGCGTTTCACTTTCGCTTTTCCTCCCTTTGTTTTTCGTTTCCACCGGATTAAAAACGGAAATTGGCTTGCTGAATACTCCGGGAATGTGGGCATTGTGTGGACTGTTTATTTTGATCGCCATTATTGGAAAATTCGGCAGCGCAACCCTGACTGCCCGTTTTGTGGGTGAAAACTGGAAAGACAGCCTTTACATTGGCGCTTTGATGAACACGCGCGGGTTGATGGAGTTAATCATTCTGACTATCGGGTACGAAATGCACATTCTGACACAGCCTGTTTTTGTTATGCTGGTGCTGATGACGCTTGTCACCACGTTCATGACTACGCCTTTACTGGGATTTATTCATTTTTGTTATCGTATGCGGGATAAGATGACCGGAAGAATTATCAAGCAACAACATTCGGAAGGAGTATTCAAGATCTTACTCTCTTTCGGAAGGGCGGGTAGCGGGCAAACGCTGCTTAACGTAGCCTATCAGATGTTTGCTAAAGGGGAAAATAAACCGGAAATAACTGCCTTGCACTTTACTACGAATACCGATGTGAACCCGCTGCAGCGCGAAAGTTTTGAAGCGGTCAGTTTTGGTCCTATTTTGGAAGAAGCGGAAAATCTGGGTATGCAAATTCAAACGCAATATGAAATTTCAAACAATGTCGGTGTGGATATTACGAATCTGTCCAACAAGGGCGCTTACGATTTCTTGCTGGTAGGCGCCGGCATTACCTGGAGTAATTTGCCGAACGATATTGCCGCTAATCAATACAGAGATTTTAAGAAAAACCGCGCGTTCAAATTGGAAGCGTGGTTCTTGCCGAACGAATTGCTGAAAGACAAAACGAGAATGTTTATCGAAGAGACGCAATGTCCGGTAGGCGTTTTTATCAATCGCGACTTTGAACGGGCGGATAATGTCTTGTTGATTCTCGATTCGGAACAGGATTTATATCTTTTGCAATATGCACAAAACTTATTGAAAACGACTAACGGATCGGTCGCTATTCTCAACCGGACAATAAAGGAAATTTTTGCTCAGGAGAACATACAAAAGCAATTGGCGCTGTTTTCCGAGTCCGTTCCAACGGCGAGCGTCTTGTCCAAAAAAGATATTTCCGCTTCTCTGCTGAGCGGTTATGATTTTATGCTTATAAGTTATGCTGCATGGAATGATGTTTCGGAGCATTACAAAGAAGCGTTGCAATTGATGCCTTCGACGCTGATTATTAACGAGAAATTATGAAAATTCATTTCCCTCCCGAATGGGCTTCTCAAAGCGCTATTCTATTGACTTTCCCTCATCGCGATACGGATTGGAAAAATAATCTGGAGGAAGTAATTCCTTGCTTTGTATCTATTGCTAAAGAGATTATTAAACGGGAAAAACTAATTATAGTTTGCCGTTCAACAGAGGAAGTCAAGAAAGCGTTGGGAGATATAGATTATTCCCGCATTATTTTTCGGGAAATCCGTTCCAACGATACATGGGCGCGCGACCACGGACCGCTTTCTATTTTTGTGAACGATGTTCCGTACTTGCTTGATTTCACTTTCAATGGTTGGGGATTGAAATTTCCGGCGAATTACGATAACCAAATTACGCGGCAGCTATACGAAAGCAAGGTCTTTTCTTCCGAAACAGTTTATCAAAACATGTTGCATGTCGTTTTGGAAGGTGGAAGCATCGAAACCGACGGCGAAGGAACGATTTTGACTACTACCCGCTGCCTGTTATCGGCAAACCGGAACGACTATAAAAGCGAGGGAGAGATTGCCGACTATTTATCCATGATTTTCGGAGCAAAACGAATTTTATGGTTGAACCACGGCTATTTGGCAGGCGACGATACCGACAGCCATATAGATACTTTGGCACGATTCTGTGATCCGGAAACGATTGCTTACGTACAATGTACCGACCCCAATGACGAACATTTCGAAGAATTGTCCCGCATGGAAGACGAGCTTCGCAAATTTAAAATCCTCTTGGGAAAACCGTATCGTTTGATTCCATTGCCGATGGCGGAACCGGTTTATTTTGAAGGTGAACGCTTGCCGGCAACCTACGCCAATTTTTTAATCATCAACGGCGCCGTATTGCTTCCGTTTTACAATTCTCCGTTGGACGAAATTGCAGGACGACAATTGCAATCTGCTTTCCCCGACAGGGAAATCATCGGTATTGATTGCCGTCCATTGATAAAACAGCATGGGAGCCTGCATTGCGTGACGATGCAGTTGCCGGAGCTCACTTATACCACCCCGCATACATCAAATAATTCCTCGCAATCTTCTGATTGATTTCTTTCGCCTGCTCCGGATCAATTTTCTTGATGAACTTAGCCGGCGTTCCGCCGTAAATGCTGCCCGGTTCAACTTTTGTTCCGCTGAGAACGACCGAACCGGCGGCAACCAAGGCGCCTTCGCCAATCACCGCATGATCCAGCACTACTGCATTCATGCCTATCAAAGCGCCGGCTTCAATTTTTGCTCCGTGAATCGTTACATTATGCCCAATGCTAACATCGTCGCCAATTTCGGCAACCGATTTTTCGTACAGTGTATGAACCACCGTTCCGTCCTGAATATTAACCCGCTTCCCGATTCGTATTGAATTTACGTCGCCCCGCAAGACGGTATTGAACCAGATGCTCGAATCGTCGCCGATGACCACGTCGCCGATAACCGTAGCATTATCGGCTAAATACACATTTTCTCCTATTTCCGGAGTAAATCCCCGTACTGATTTTATTAATGCCATATACCTTTTATTCCTTTCCTATTTTTCCAATTCCCGCCGAATTTGTATTCTTCGATCTCGGCTCATCTTTATATGTGATTTTGCCTACTCCGTTTAAGCTTCCTTCCAAATAATCCACAGGATTGCATTGAATAGAACCGACTCCTTCAACGTGTGCATAAACCGTGTCGGAAACCAATTCAAAAGCGCGAACTCTACCGACTCCGGCAACATCGAAATGCGTTTTATTCGCTTTGCCTGATAAGCGGATGGAACCGACACCTTCGGAAGATACCGTCAATGAATTGACATACAAACTGTCTGCTTGCAAATTTCCGGGACCCGTCATTTTTATTTCCAGTTCGTCGCCTGTAAATGCACGATTCATTTGAATATTTCCCAGCATATTCGACTGGATTCCTTTCAGTCCAGCAGTTTGAAGCCTCACAGTCAAATTGTTTTCGCTTCGTAACGGATTACGGGAAGATAAAACCATCCGTCCATCGTGTAAATCATATTTAACCTGATCGACCAGATTTTCATCGCCGCTTATTACAATCGCGGAAGTTGAATCGGAAGCCTGCTCTATCTGCAAATTGGCAAATAAATATTTGTTAATTTCCACATACTTAACCGGTTCATCTAAATTGTATTTTGTTTCGGTAGAAATTCCATTTCCTTTAATGGCGTGATAATTGGATATTTCCGACCAGTTCCAGTTCCAATCCCTGAAAAAACCACTCTTATAAAAACGAAATCCGGAAGAAAACATTATAATCAAAGCCAGTATCCATACGATAAGGAATGTCCATTTCAATGCCCTGTTCAACGGATTCAATTTAGCAAAATGTGAAATAATCGCATAAATCAAAGCAACAAGAGGTATGCCTAACACAAAAAGAAAAGCGGTTGTCGCTAAAACCGGATGGTCAGCTATTAAAAAAGAAGGAAAGATACCCAATAAGCCGCCACCTACGCCGAATAATGCGGCAACTAATGCAATAATTACTACAACGAGCGCAAACAATAGCGGCAAAGCAATCAAACACCCCAATCCTATCAGGACTACTTTTATCAAGCTAACAAACAAGTCGATAAATCCGGACAGACACCCTCTATGTTGGACAGGCGTTACCGTTTCTTTTTCGGCGGCAACGGTTTTCCCTATATTCTCAACTGTTATGGGTTTACCTCGCATTTGTAATTTCTCTTCTGCTGTCAGCGCTCCGGGAAATACAATCCATGCAATCAGATAAAAAGGAACAATCCAAAACGAAGTAGCAAACAGAAGTACGATAGATATTATCCGCACTGCCAACACGTCCCAACCGAAATAAGCGGCAATGCCTGAACAAACTCCGCCAAACATTTTATCGTCCAAATTGCGATAAAACTTCTTTTTGCCCGCTATGGACTCGGTAAAATAGGTTTGTTTATCCTCTTTTTCTTTTCCCTTTTCTTCCGCTTCTTCCTGAACTGCAAAATCGTCCGGTTTCCCTACGCGGGCAATCACTTCTTCTACCTGTTCGATGGTAATAACCTGATAACCAAGCCGGATTTTTTCGCTGAATAATTCTTCAATTCTCGCTTCAAAATCGGCGATAATTTCCGAAGCTCCTTCTTCTTTCCGAAAATAAATGCGAAGGTTGTTCAGGTAATTATCCAGCAACCGATAAGCGTCTTCATCTATGGTAAATACTCTGCCGTTGAGATTTACAGTTATTGTCTTTTTCATATTCTTATGTTTTTTATAATTCTTTCAAATGATTAATAGTATTTTCAATTTCATTCCAGCCCTGCTCCAATTCTGCGAGGAATTGCCCGCCTTTGGAAGTCAGTTCGTAGTATTTACGCGGAGGACCCTGATTCGATTCTATCCATTGATAGGTTAATAAATCCATATTTTTTAACCGTGTCAACAAAGGATACAATGTCCCCTCCACGACAATCAGCCGCGCTTCCTGCAACAACAAAATGATGTCGTTGGCATAAGCCTTTTGACGATTCAGAATCAGTAGAATGCAATATTCCAGGATTCCTTTCCGCATTTGAGATTTTACATTATCTACATTCATATCTTTGTATTTATTATTTATGATGCAAAGATAGGAAGAAAAATTGTACCTTGTATTGCATAGTACTAAAATTTAATTATTTTTAACTATTTTTATAATTTGTAGACTGCTTTCAAAATAAAAAAGCCAAACCGTGTGCTGTTGCATGGATAATAGAAAATAATAACCTGAGTTCGGGACAACTTTTGTGGATTCCACAAAAATAGCTGTTATATGCCATTTTGGGACAGTGCGTTAGGCAAGAGAGATTTACAATAAATTTAGACAAAATTACAGAGAACTTAAAAAAATCCGAAAACTAAACGATTTGTCAAGTTTGTTTTGTCGTGTT
>Ga0123357_10002009_pt1 | contig 22301 bp, 13 predicted proteins | sample TergutEmb28metaG_FD_89873 | JGI IMG/M metagenome (GOLD analysis project Ga0123357, IMG submission 89873) | Embiratermes neotenicus P4 segment gut microbial communities from Petit-Saut dam, French Guiana - Emb289 P4 | ecosystem: Host-associated > Arthropoda: Insects > Digestive system > Gut ... | reverse complement strand
GGAAGGCGTTTCCAAAACGCGCGCCGAATTGGTTGCGCGAATAGCCGGCGCCGACAGCGAGGACGCCGAGACTATATTGCAAGCCATGCTTCAAACATGGGAAGACGGCCTCGCGAAAACCTGTGGCGGCATTACATCGCATCAGTCACAAGAGAAAAAACACATCACAGCCGAAGAAAACGCAAAAGTAAGGCCGCGTTAAGAAAAAAACCATACAATTTTTCGTTGTGTCGCGCATTCTTCATGCCTCCGGCATTAAGAAGACCTGCCAGGATGAGAAGTTGCATAGTCTATTTTTTAACGCGCCCTTATTCTGTCCATTCTGTTCATTCTGTCAAAAAAGAACTGTGAAATATCGTCTCGCATAAAAACGCGCCAGTCAGTCCATGTCTGGCGCATGGCGGTCGTTGATTGCGATTTGTTTCTTGTTCATGATGCGGACGATGTCCTCGAACCAGAAAAACGGTTTCCCGTGGTGCTTCATGGCGACATCCACGCCCACGTCCAAGACTTTGCCGTCGGTGGCTTCCGGCAGGATTGAAGAACATGAGCCGTGGGAATGTCCGCACAACGCCCATGCGCCGCGGCGGGAGCCATCCCATGTCCGCGGGGCATAGTGTTGCAATGTCATCCGCTGATGATTGAGAACCAAACTGACCATGTGTCCCAAAAACGTGACATTCCGAAAAACCACTGGATAAATCTCCTCGCTGTCATCGAGATTTTCGAACGACATCCTCATTGCCTCGTTATAAATATTTTTGGTCGAAGACTCATGGTTTCCCCAGACATAGAATATATTGTTGCAATGGATTTTCTGGAATAACGCCATGGTTTGCTCGACAGTTGTGTTGAGGGAAAAGTCGCCAAGATAATATAAATAATCATGGGCGCCGATTTCAGCGTTTAGCGATTGAAGGATGAATTGGTCATGGCTTTGAATATTCTCAAAGCCGCGGGCTTGATAAATGAACCCCCTGTTGTGCCCAAGGTGGAAATCGGAGGCGAAGGCTATGCGCCTTTGGGTTTGTTTTGCATGGCGTGGCGCGTTAATGAGTTAATGTTTGATGATTCTGTTAATCCAGGCGGCTGGTGGCAATGCCACGGCTCGCCGAATGCCAGCACGCGATTTTCTTCGTGGCATCGATGATTATGTGGTTTGGCACCTTTGCATTGAAATCGCAGCCCGGGTTGAAACAATAGCTCGCGCCTTCAAGCGTCATCCACTCCAACGGGTTGTGCACATGCCCGGACAGGACGTATTTGGGGCGTTTTTCCTGAATGCGCGCCGCAATCTCAAAATCACCGTAATCCTCGCCGACAAATCCGGCGCTTATGCGTGTCTCCGAGGGCGGGGCGTGACAAACGACGATGCTGGCGGCGTCCGGCCAATCCGAGCAACCCCATTTCACGGAGGCAAAGCGTTCGCCGCCAATGCTCGCGTCCTGTCCGTCGACGATGAGACCCGGGCGCTTGCATAGTTGCAGCCAGTTGCCCTCGGCAGCCACGTCCGTTGTTAGATGCGGCTCGATCAGCCAGATGTCGTGATTGCCGGTGCAGACAATCGTGGGTTTGTCCAGTGTTTTCAACCAGTCGCTGGCAACGCGCGCCTGACGATGCAACGGCGTGGCTTCGAGCGGGAACATGGTGAGCAAGTCGCCGGCGATCACGAGCACATCGTAATCGTTCGCTTGGCGGCTGACCCAGTCATACCAGTCCAGGCGATAATGAAGGTCGGCAGTGTGCAATATGCGCATAGTGGATTATTGGGAACAAAGTTTTGAATCAGGAAAACAGGGGAAGAGGCTTCATCATTTCAAGAGCCATGTTTTCAAAAGCTGGGATGCGCGATGGCGCCATGGCTTTTGGTTGCGATGCGATGCTTTTTTGTGCGCGCTGGTTCGCTTGAAGTCAAGGGCGAAATTGGAAATCCAACATCCCATGTCCTCCGCAACACTGCCAGTGCGATGAGCGACCTGACGGCTTGGTTTGCGATATTTCGGTTTATGTGGAGGCGTGCTCGCCTGAGTGAGTCTTCGCCCGTCTTTCCTACGCCGTGCAACGCGAAATCTGCGAATCCATGATTACCGCCGAACTCGCGCGCCTGCGCAACCTCGGCCACGACTTGAAAATCACCCCCTCCGACGTGGAAACAATTCTGCGCTCCGGTTTCCACAAAACCCTCGGCGCCCGCCCCATGCGCGCCGCCGTCGAGCGATTCTTGCAAAACAGAGTAGCCGGCACACTCCTTGAATTCTGATTGCGCGTTTGCGAATTTGAGTGGCACGGGCTGCCAGCCCGTGGATTCGAGTGACACAGGCGACTCGTCTGTGTTTCAGATGAGCGAAATGATGCGCTTTCACGGCACATGGCAGGTCGCCCATGCCACCTCCAAACCCATAGGGTGAGTCGTTTGTGCTTCACGCTTTTTTTAAGAATCTTTGAAAAAAAGTCAAAAAAAATGTTTGACAACCTCTGAAACGGACGCATAGGTGCCAATTTAGTTTTTTTGAACACTCTGTAAATCATCACCTGCATTCACAAATTCCACCGTTCCTCTTCCCTCGGTTTTCCACTCCTCCTTTCGTCCTGTTTCCACCTTCTTTGTTTCTTCATTTTTCCCTCCGAAATCTTTTTTTTAAATTTTATTCCTCACCTTTCTTCATCCCTCCCGTTAAAATCTCTTCCTTAATTTTTGAACCTCAACCTCCAACCTCACTTTCAACTTTAATTTTTCCAACCTTTTTCCCATGCCAGTCTCCGGCAACATATTTTTGCTATCGCCCGTCGTGAAATATACTCACGCAAGCGCTGAACCACAGCGCGCGGCTATTGCAAAAAATTTGCCCCCCCCCCCCCAGTTGTAATTCGTTTGCATTAAAAAAGTTACGTTACTTTTTTGAGGAATATTTTTGGGGGAACTGGAAGAGCAAACTTCCTTTTTTCCGCCCATGCGCTTGGGCGGTTCCTTTGGCGGTTCAGGTGCTTTGCCACCTGTTTCATTTCCGCCAATATTGGCACACCCGCCAGCATGCCCTCGTTGATAAACCCAATACGGGGCACCTATTGCTTTTGCTCAATCCTATGAAAACTCGCGCCTCAATCCTCATCATCGCCTGTCTCATGTTTCACGGTCTGTCATTCTCGGCAACGCCCAGATTAGCGGATAAGCCTGCGACAGTCGTAAAGATGGATAACAAGACAGTTTTGATTCCTGAGGTAAAACTTAACAAAAAAGTTAATCCAGTAACTTCGTTTCTCTACATTGGGTCGTGGGTGGGTGGTTCCAAGGCCTGGAATGCTCAAAAATCATCGTGCACGATTGTGCCCGAAGATAATCAAATACTCATTAAATCCCCGGAAAAATTGCTGGAAAACTCCAGAACCAGAGTGGTCACTCAAAACAATGTAGATCCATTTCTGGATGGAATATCATGGGGAGAGAAGCAAACGAGTCAAATTGCCTTCAAAGTGCTATCGAACCGACGCCAGCCCGCCGTGATAGAGGTGTATGTGGATACCAACGCAGCCTTGTTTCATAATGGAAAGCTGGTCGCTCAAGTCAGCCAGGTTAAGGATTCAGGAAAAGACGAGTATCTTCCAGTCATGCTTGAGGTCGGGGAGAATGTTTTTAACATCAAGCAAGATTCCACCCGTGGTAAGCCGCAAATTCAAATGGCGGTCACGCTTGATCATTCTCATGACTTGCAGGCTGCATGGCGTCCGCAAAATGGCTTGCTGAGAACGCTTGTCTGTGTGCCCGGGGACCACACCGAGGTTCCCTCGCTGGATTGGAGCACGCAGTTGGGCGGTTTTTCCATCTCACTTGAGGTGCGCGACACGGCCACTAACAATATTATCTTTCAAAAGGAGTCCGCGCATCGTGGCCCGTTGATCAGCGATGGAAGTATAGACCTGCCGGTGGGAATTTATGAGGCGGCTTACAAGACCCGCTATGAAGATGCCTCGGAACTATTTATCGTTGGGAATCCAGACGATGTGTATGAGCATCTGCAAGACGCATTGTCAAAATACAGCACGAGATATGAAGCGGATTCATCGACAAAGTTTGCCATCGAAGCGCAATTGCGCCGGGCACAGATTTTGCTGCTTGAAAAGAATTATAATATTCGGGACAGGCAGTGGCAGGAAAAAATTGTTTACACATTGAACAGTCTTGCATCAATCAAACGCCGGCTGGAAGGGGGCGCGGTAAACGTAACGAAAGATCAACCAGGTCTACATATCAGGGGCTTTGCATCCGAGGCCGACGATTCTTCGCAATTCTACAGGCTTTTTGTCCCGTCAACTTATACCCCCGGCACCCCACTGCCCTTGCTTGTGGTTGCTTCCACGAGGGTTGGCAAAAAACGCCCATTTGTTGAGGGGCCTGTTATGGCAAATCAACGAGAGGCGCTGCTCTGGTCGCAATTTGCGGAAAAATATGGTTTTGCCATCTTGTGGCCTGGATACAGGGGTGTCCCAGATGGTTCTTCCTGTGAATCCGCGCACATTGATGAGGCAATTCAGGCCGTTGAACAAGACTACGCGGTAGATAAGAGTCGAATCAACGTGTATGCGAGATGTGGCGCCGGTTACAATGCCGGACGGTTGGTTTCAGAGTATCCTAATCTCTTTGCCTCGATTGTTTACGATCGGGCTGTGTTTAACCTTAAATCATCGACCAACATTGAGTCAATGAAAGAACAAGCAATCATCGATCCGGTTCCTCAAGTGCTTACAAACCAAAATCTGAAGGTATTTGTGATGCACGATGGCTCCACGAAGGCAAGGCACGGAGGCATGAATCTCACAACAGAGTTCCTTGCGCAGGCAAGTGCGTCCGGGAAAAACGTGGTTTCTTATCTAGGTAACCAGCACATGGGGGCAGCGCATATCGACCAAGTCTTTTCGTGGATTGCATCGATCAAAAATACGCATCCCGATGATACATATTATAATGTTGCGGCAAAGGCCGGCTATACAGGCCCGATTTCAAAAATTTTCACGACGCCGATACTCATCGTTCAGGGGACTCATGCGGCCGGACATGATCAACAAAATCTGTTTTATATAGCTAACTCCATAAGGAACAACTATATGAAGCGTTTTCATGGCGCGGAGTGCGCTGTCAAAAACGATGATGATGTAACGCAGGAAGACATCAACAACCATTCTCTTATTCTGATTGGTAATTCCCGGACAAACAGCGTTTGGAATAAGTTGGAGCCTGACATCGCGCTTAAATTGACTCCTGCAAGGGTTATGTATAAAGATGATACACTAACAGGAAGCAATGCATTTGAAGCGATTGTTGGGCACCCCTATGCGGCGAATAAATATATTCTGATGATAGGAGCGTTGGATTTGCGGCAACTGCAGCGAATTTCCACAATGAATCTCTTTACCGCATCGTATGATGGCTTTGTTTTTTCGTCTTCGCCTAAAATTATAAATAAACTAGAGGATCCGAATGGCACGGTAACCGTGCCCGCCAAACAACATTATGTTAAAAAAAAGCAGCCTGTAAATAAAAATCCGCCTGCACGATAGGCGTTCGTTGAGTCGGCGCTTACTTAAAAATATTTTGTTCAAAAACTAAGTTTAAAATCTCATGAGAACCATCAAAAAGTTAGTCTTCATTATCATAATGTCACTGATCGGCGCTGCTTTTATGTCTTCCTGCTCGAAAAATACGGAAATGAATAAAAGAGAAGAAATGCCAGGAGTGGCCTCGAGAAATTCGACGGGCAAAGCTAGCAAAAAAAGCCAAGCGGCCAAAAAACCATCAAAAGGAAAAAAAGAATCACTGGCAGAGGCAACCAATGCAGGCAGCAGCTCTATTGATGGGAATGATTCCCTGACTGCCCACAGGGATGGACAATATGTCAACCTTGGATGGCATGCCGGCAATTTTGGGAAAAAAATCCAGCAAATACATATTATTAGAAGCCCAACTGGGGCAAAGAATAATAAAAGGAAAGTGGCCGATTTGAATCCGGATGTAATTACTTACCGGGATTGTCTCCCAAACGAAAATGCACAATGGTATTGGGTGCGTTTGACCGCGACTGACGGCACCGAGCAAGATATTGGGCCGGTCAAGGTGGATGCGGACAAGAACGGATCCGCTTCTTATATTAATCCAGAGGAGAAATATCAAGTAAGCATAACCAGAACCGATGAAATTGCCACGCTCAAGTGGGATTTTCCAGATAAAGAATATAATGCAATACGAATCGTCCGCAGCGCATCACTCATGGATGAAGCGTTCAAGGGGCGCGCCGACCCTGTGGTGATCACTCCCGCGGGAAAGATGGAATACAACAATGCCCTGCCGGACCCCAATGCGGAATATTGGTATTGGTTTCAAATCTCCACGAAGTCAGGGGCCATTCTTTATAAAGGCCCCATCAAGGCTGAATATGTCAGAACCAAGCGTTCGGCTGCGCCCCATGGGAGTTGAGTTTAGCAAAGAGCAGGAAATTATGCCTATTGAGTATCATTTTAATGGTCATTTGAGATGGTCGCTGTTTTGGGAGAATCCGAATTACACAGCGGCTTTCTTGGCGTGCCTGCTTGGGTGGCTATGGTGCGCGCAACACAGTTTAAGTTTAGAGTTTAAGTTTAAGAGGCTGACATTGGGAGTTCTCCTCACAGTCTATGCGCTTGAATTAGGCGTATGGTTTTTGCTGGCGAAGACTTACTCAAGGGGTGGATTGGTGGCTGCAACGGCGGGGATGCTGTTTTTCTTCGTTTTGCATGGATTGCGTGGCAGGGGCAAGGTAGCACAGACATTCTTGTCTGTGCCATCCGTGAAGTTTGTGAAGATTGGCACAGGCAGGAGTGTCTGTGCTACTTTCACGGGTTGGAAGCCCGTGCTACGTGGAATAATAACCCGCGTTGCAGTTGTTGCCGTGATTTGTATCGCAGTGGGCTTTGCGCCGCGTCTTTCGCCCGCTTATGCAATGCAAGACAACTCCGTGTTGAACAGGTTTGAAATGTGGAAGGGCGCAATGACGATGATGCACGACTCACCCCTTCATGGCTGGGGTAGGGGCTTGGGTGGAGTGGCGTATGTGGATTGGTATCAACCCTTGGAAGCGCTCCAACGCCCCATCGGGTTTGTAAATAGCTATCTGGAGATTGCCGTGGAGTATGGAACTCATGTTCTGTTTGTCGCATTGGCCTGCGCGCTGGCTTTCGTTCTTATGGCGGTGAAATTACGGAAGCGCCATGTCTGGGCATTGGGTGCTGGCAGTGTCTTTATCACATGGCTCATCGCTAATCTTCTGACCAGTCTTTGGGCGGAACCAACACTTTGGATACTTCCCGGCGTTGCGATGGTTTGCCTCATTGTTGGGGCGTTGCTTGCGACGCCCTTGTTTTCCTCCATCCGACGCAAATCAGGCGTCGCAAGCAATGTCCCTACGTGGGAGCAGGATGCTCCCGCTACTTTGAAGATACTGGCCATTTCATCCGCCGCTTCATTGATAATATGCGGGCTTCTTGTCTTGGCGGGCGGAGCAATGTCAAAGGATAGAAAATACCGCGCCAGGCCATTGAGACAATCGGATGCGGTTCTTGTGGCCAAGCGCGGCAATGATCGTGATGAGCAGCCGATTTTTGAAATATGGGTTGACGGGGCCGTTTTTGGCAATTTCTGGGGAAAGACTCTGCGCGCCATGCTTGATGGCACAAGAGGTATCAAACTGCTTGTTTATGCGCCCTGGGCACATGGGAATGTTCATTTGGATAAAAATCCGCAGGCTTCAATATATTCTGGATTTCAGGTTGAGGCCATTAACGCAAACCGGAACCCAGCAGGCAAAATTATCATCCTGCATCCCAACGGGCTTCCTCCTGTCGGCGAAACCATTTTGAATACCGAAAAAGTAGTCTGCCTCCCTGCCGTTGATGCCTCCTCCTTCAGCATGCCTTGGAAAATTTGGGCCGCCAAGCATGCGGAGCGTTCACTCTATTCGCCACAGGGCGGAATGCGAATCATGCCCTCAACCAATCTACCTTTCTGGCGCACGTTGCTATTTAATGATTAAACACCATACAGTTTTGTTCGCTTGGCTGTTCTGCTCGGCACTTCCTGCGACTCCCTTCGCAAGGGAAGCTGGCATGACGGATATTAAGGCCAATCTCGGCAATGTGGGAACAAACGGACAACCCAACCTTTCGTTTGATTTTGTCAACCATCCGGATGCCGATGAAATCCAGAAATTGGGATTTACATTCAAGTTGTTGCATCAAGTCAGTCTGATTCATGGTGGAAAGGCCAGAACAGACTGGCGGATACCTGCCTTGAAAACAGCCGTGTATTTCGACTGGCAGGGTGATTTGATATGGTTGCAGCCGAGCGGGCGCCTGGTGCGTTTTCGGAAGACGGATGCAGGTTTTTCCAAGGGCAGTGATGGCTCCATGGTGAAGGTTTTATCGGATAACAACGATGTTGAAATTACCACTGCAAGAGCGGCCAAATGGTTTTTCAGGGAAGGTTTTGTCGAATTTGTGCAGGCAGGAAGGAATTTATACTCTTTCAAAACCAATAGGGAAACTATCCTGACGATCAGCAGGAGAGGGCCGGACAGGCCGCTTCTGGAAGTCCACTATTCGGATGCGGGGCAGTTGGCTGATCTGATTTTCTCGGATGGAAGAAAATGCTCGTTCCAATGGAGTCCGGACAATTGTTTGCAGCGAGTCTATGGCGATGTGGGCAGGCGAATTGACTTCGAATACGATAATCGGCTCTTGAAAAGCTGGCGCATGGACGAGGGTTCGTCGCAGGAGATCAAATGGCAGTCTTTTGGGTCAATGTTGCGGTTGGTTCTAGGACGGCCTCCGGTCATGCTTGGGGAGGATTCATCGTTTGAATACCAATGGGAGCGTAAAGAAAGTTTAGTCATTCTAAATATATTCAAGAAATCTGGCGAATGGGTCAGCCGGACATATTTCAGCACGCTAGGGGTTATCCAACAAACCCCGCATGAAACATTAAGCCATTCCTTTAAGTAACGCAAACTATGTATTCCACCTCACTAGCCACAAAAAGACCTGAATAGGCACATGCTCAGCCAAAACCAAAGCTATTAATCATTAATACAAATCACCATGAAAAATTTGATAATCATAGCCTTATTAGGCCTAACTTTCAACGTTGCGTATGGCGGCATTGACTGGAAATACAAGGAACAGTCAATCGAGGCCCAGCAGGGGCAAGGCTCTGTTGAAGCGGCTTTTCCATTCAGCGTTACAGGCGACGAATCAATCAGCATAATCTCCGTAAAAACCACAGGCTCTTGCCTCACAGTCGATTCCGTTTCGGGGGAATACAAACCGGGCACGGAAGGGGTGTTGAAGATCCACTACACGCCCAAGGATACGATTGTCGGCACAATCGCCGAGAGGGTTACTGTGGAGACCACGGACCCAAAGACGCCCAGAGTTGACCTGATGCTTATGATTTATTTTCCTCTTACCTATCGCATTGAGCCTGGGCATCTCTTTTGGAAGGTGGGAGGCGATCCCAATGCCAAGGATATATATTTTATCGACATAAATGGGAAGGGTTACAAGCCCGCGGCGATATATTCCAGCAGTGTGAATTTCACGGCCACCCTGATTCCCCCCGAGGGCAGGGAAACAAGATATATCATACGAATTAAGCCAGTATCAACGGACAAGACCGACGGCGCGTATGTTTATCTCGATGTGGACATGGGCGATGGAACCATTGAAAAGCGCGGTATCGTGGCGGCAATACGAGACCCAAATGATCCGACAACTAAAATGCGCTCACGATAATTTTTCAATACTTTCAACCAAGCATGCTTAACTATATTCCAAGGGAACCCAACTCCACTCTTAAACTCCACCCATAAGAAAAAACACATTCATTTCCACTTATCATGAAAACCTCAATTCTCTTGGGAAAGCCCAATATTCACGCTACTTTCTTGTTTTGGAGTTGTATTTTTGTCTCATGCTTCTTCGGCCTGCCGGCTAACCTGCGGGGCGATGACTCCTCTGATGATCCGTCTACTATTCCTACGAGTGATGCTGCCCAAGGCAAGGAGTTTCCCAGTAGTGTCGGTCTTTACGTTTGGGCGGAGGGCCTTTCAAGTAGCCCCGGCACTGTGGAACTTAAGGCAACATCGGAAATTGTTCTCAAATTGAAAGATAACCCAAATAATACAGAGGATTTTAATCAATCCGATCCAGATGATCTAAGTGGAATTCCGGTGCCACCCTTAATTAGAAAAACAGACCTTGCTTTGTCGGAAACAGCAAATCAAGCCGGGCAGTGGGTTTCTTCCGGCACCACCGTTTATCTGCCAGTGAGCACGCAGCAGGAAATCTCATTTCATGACATTACCACAAACAATCTGTCGAAATTCAGGATTCATGTGAATGTGCCTTCCGAATACGTGGTGTATTTTTACAACGAGGCGCTTGGGTATTACGAAGAATCCTCGGCGTATGAATGCAATAGCGGCACGCAACAGGTCTTGTTTTTTGTGAAACTGAGAAATGAACAGGGAATGCCGGCCGGCAAGCCGCTGGATATAACACCTGGAGAATCAACCTTGCGCATGGGGCTTGGTTATTTACCCAATGGGCAGTCCGCCGGCTATCTGGATTTTAATCAAGAATCTCTAACCGGCTTCTTTTTCTGTGATCTATCGGGGGGGCGTATAGATAGTATGGAGGGAATCCCCGCAAAGGATATGCCGATAATCAGAAAGGATTTGCCGGGAAGAATGACGGGCCCGTTTTATTGTTTTCCAACCTCTCCCGATGTAAAATTGGTCTTCACAATAGACCACGGAGCCGGAGGACTGCAAGTGCGCAGATTAAAGCAGATCATCACTCCAAGTGTTTTGGTGAATATTGGTAATGGCTATGGCAGCGATAGCACGATCGCATTTTATCCTGTTTCCAAGGCAACAATCGATAATACTGTTGATAAGACCCAATACGAGGGCACGCCTTATCAGCCCAATTCTGATCCGTTTGTAACTTATACATTTGCCACCAATTGGACGATTACAGAAGATAGTCGCCCATGGCAAACTAACACCTCTATTAAACGGACTGAAGGAACATTGACGCAAAATGCGTCTTTTATGCAGCAAAGCCAAACTGCCACAGTTTATTGCAAGGTGATGGAGCCAGGGGCTGACGGTCCCGAAGGTATGGGTGATGGTTTGGATGACGTGGGTGATGACTCAGGCAATGCAGGTGATGACTTGTGCGGTGGAAGTAACGGATCGGGTGATGATGGCGGCGATCCATCCGCAAGTCCTGAACAAGAAGGCGAGGGGGTGTCTGATAATTCACCAGACGGTAGCCCCCCAGACTCGTTATCAAATGAGCCTGATGATTCAGGTGCCTACAATGGTTCGGATGGCAACCCTATTGAAATGCCTCCATTAAATGTAAACGGTGGTTCTCCTGGTGGATCATCGGACGGGCCTGATGATGGTTCGATTGGCGATGGGTGGGATGACTATGGGGGTGAGCCGGGGGTTGGGTATGATTATGTGCCCCAAACTGTTATCATTCCACGCAAAACTACCAGCATAATCGGTTTTAATGGAGCAAGAATAGAATTTGGGGCTTCGGACTATGATAGTGCGGAACTTCCAACCACTTTTAATGGCGATTCCTACCAGATTGCCTGCACGGATGCCTCCATGAGACTGGTCGGGCGATATGGAGCAGCAAGAGTCGAGGATTACGCTTACTATGGTGATAATGACTATGATTGGATTGTCTCAACCTATGGAGAAAGTATTGTCGATCTCGCTGGAGAGTATGGGGTCTTGGATTATGCGGCGAGTCATTTGGCGCCTAAGGGAGCCAATAGGGGCGCTCCAGCCTATATCTCCACAAGGGAAGTCGCGTATCAATTCACAGGCACCATTAGCGGCTCTCTGGGAGACTTCATGCCTGATTTGGTAAATGGCAATTATGGCTATCGGACTGACCGTCAGTATTATGATATTGATCTTGCAACTGGGGATAGGTATCCGGGCCAACTTTACTGGGAGGAAAATCCAGACCGCTCGTGGTCCATGTTCGGTTACTATACCGACCCCAATAGGCGTGGATTGATTAGCAGAGTGGTCACGCCATTTGGTGATACTGGACGCCCAAGCAGCCTGCCGAGTGCTAACAACATCTCAGGCTATAGCATAAAAACCACCGATTATGCCGCTGACTGGAATGGGGCGATCCGGTTGCCCTCACTGGAGCAAAATTGGGTTAACGGAGTTCTGGTGTCTTGGGCCAACCACGCGTATTCGCAAGCAGGCACGGCAAACAACCAACCCGTATGGCAGGCAACGACCACGAATTATGCGGCTAGTTCCTCTTCAGTAGGGTTGACCAGCATCCTCAAAGTCTACCAAGGCAAAAATATCGACCCATTGTATCGCGGCCTGCCGTATTCCATGCAAGCGGCGGATGGAACCAAGACCTGCTATGCGTATGAACACGGTTCTGTCACTGCACAGGGTGATTTCACGGCGTCCAGCACCGGTGGCGCATTTCGTTCGATCACGATGACGGGTATCGCGGCAGCAGGGACAGGCATGTCGCCTTCCGATTGCAGTCAGAGCATTGATGGCATAACTTTTGTTGATGGCCAATCCACACGCACCGATACGATTCGCAATGAGTGGGGACTCGTCGCTTATGTCCGGTCTTATGTGTATAGCAATGGCTCATGGGCGTTGCTCGACACGGAAACGCGCACTTATGACACGTCCAGCAATCTTATTTCAACTGAAAACAGCGCTGGCAAAGCCGAGTATACATATACCATCAATGGGCGCTTGCAATCTTCCACGGATGCAAGCGGTGTCACCACACAATATACCTGCGATCAATTCGGGCACGTCACCTCAACCTTGCGCCTGGCCATGGCAGGTGTTCCCGAATTACTGACACAATTCACCTACGATGCCGACGGGCGCGTCACGAGCAAAACAATTGGTTCTGATCCAAGCGATCAACTGAAATCCACCTATGAGTATAATTACGCTGGCCAGTTGACTAAAAAGGTTGAGCAGGGCATCCAGACCACTTATTCTTATGACACATTTGGCGGGCAAATCCTTTCCGTCACTGAGACTCACGGTGAAGGCTCCGATAGCTCTTCCCTCACAACTAGCAAGAACCGCGATGGCACGGTTCGGTCGAAAACAGGCACAACCATTGTGCCCGAGTATTATGCATATTCCGTGGAGGGAGGCAATCTAGCCGTTAAAACAAGCTACGGCTCTTCCGGAAGCCCTCGCTGGAGCGAAACGTGGAAGGACGGGCTTGGCCGTGTCGTCCAGACGCAGGTGCCGCTGGCAGCAGGTGTCTCTACAGTGCAGAATACTTACAACGCCAAAGGCCAGCTTGAGAAGACAACAACCTCCGGTTATGCGGATACAACCTATGGCTATGATGCGTTTGGGGGTTTGACGGATACGATGATTGGAGGTGACAGCGGGCGCCGCAACGGCGCAACTACCAAGATTGTCCAGCGAGACTCCCAATGGTGGAGTTATAATGAAACCATCGTCTATCCCGACGCAGGCTCAACTGGCGTGGCAAACAGCAAGACATGGACGCGCCTGACCGGATTCGATTCAGTAAGTATCCCCCAGAATACTGCATTACCAGCAAACGGAAAGGTAATCTCGGAAGTTATCACTCAAGATGCTGCTGGAAACGAAACCAGAAGCCTCGCTCTCGTAGATCGCGCCACCGGCAGTCGCTATGATATATCCACGATAGCGGTCGGCTCGGCACCATCCGTCTCCCTTAGTCGCGCCGGCCTGGCGCTTCAATCCGTCAGCTCAAGCGGCGTGTCCTCGTCCATTTCGTATGACGCGCTGTGCCGCCCCAAGCGAACCGAAGGCCGAACCAGTGCCTCGTCCAACTATGCGGGCGACCATATCGTCTACGTGCCGGGCACGACGCTCAAGGATAAGACCTACAATGACCGTGGCGACCTTGTGGCCAAGTTCACCTATGACTCCATGGGACGCGTCATCACGTCATCGGCTCCCACCGTTGTCTATCTCATCGCGGGCGCGCCATCCGGAGCCAATGAGGGTATTCTAAACACCACCAACTATGAATATAATGCTCGCGGACAGACAACCCGTGTCTATGGGACTGCGACAAACCCTGTAAGCTATGAGTTCAATGCCTACGGTGATCTGACCAAGCAGACCACCTATCGTGACGAATCTGCCGCCACCGGCGACACAACCACCTTTGCTCGCAACGCCGCCGACGGCTCGCTCACCTCTCGCACCGACGCACAAGGCAACACCGTCTTATTTGGCTACAATAACCGTGGCCAGATTGCCACCATCCAATCCGCCCGAGTAATAGCCCCCGGAGTGGGAATCGCTCGCGTAATGACCACCTACGGTTACGACAACAACACTGGCGATCTAACATCCGTTACCTACAACGACGGCCTTGGCACCCCTGGCATTTATTACACCTATGACCGCATGGGCCGTGTAATCTCCGTGAAAGACGCCACCGGCTCCCGCACCTTTGCCTATAATAATTCCGACTTGCGCATCACGCACGAATACCTCGGCCAGACCGCTCTCGGCGCGGCGGATAACACCAGCGTCTACGGCTCCACGCTCGCGCTCAACTATGCCTATGGCGCGGTGAACCACCAAGCCGCATCGGTCAACTCCGGATTTACCATCACCAATGGCGCGAATACCGATTATTCGTTTGCCTTGACCCGTGATGACCAGACCGGACGCCTCGCCTCGATAATATCGGACGCCGGCCAGTATAATTTCGACTACCTGCCCAATTCGGACTTCATACAGCACATCGGCGAATCCACTCGCCACATGTGGGGGCAGACGCGCACCTATGAGCCCGACCGCGACCTGCTCGCGGGCATTTCCACGCTCAATGGCCCGACGACCGTCGCCTCTTACGGCTACACCTCCGACGCCGTCTCTCGCCGCTACAAGTCGTCCAGACAGGCCAGATATTCGACCCCTATTGCCCGGATGGGCAGGAAATGTTCACCCAGTATGCCTACGACAGCCGCTCCCAAGTCACGGCCTCGATCACGCGCGTCGGCTCCGCCTCCAATCCCTCCGCCGCCACCGAACTGAAAGGACGCGGCTTCACGTATGCTTACGACTCCATGGGTAACCGCACCCAAGAAACAGCCAACGGTGAAACCTTCACCTATCAGGTTAATTCCCTCAACCAGTATGAAGGCCGGACAACCGGAACCACCGTGCCCGCAAGCGGCGTCGCCACCCCCGGAACCGCCGTCAGTATCGACGGCACCCCGCTTGAGACGACGGACTGGCAGAACGGATACTTCTTCAAAACTGTCCCCAAAAAAGATCCCGACAACGGCGGCACGCAGGCGATTCTCTTCCAAGCCATCTCTGGCGGCCAGGCCTATGCGAGCATTCGCAACCTGTTTGTGCGCCCGCTAAGCGAACCCTTCTCGTATGACGCTGACGGGAACCTCCGCGCCGACAGCCTCTGGGATTACGTCTACAACGCCGCCGACCAGTTGGTGCAAGCCACGTCCAAATTCCCCGACCAGACCGGCAAATGCGTGCTCATCAAGTTCACCTACGACTACATGGGTCGCCGCGCCGCCAAGCAAGTCTACGATGCGGACGCAAACGGCATTGCCACCACCTGCCGCTCGAAAACCGTCTTCGTCTACCAAGGCTGGGCACTCATCGCCGAGTATGAAGCCGACACTTCAACTTCAACTCCCAACTTAACCTTGAAGCGCAGCTTCACATGGGGACCGGACTTGACAGGTGGCGCCGATGCTGGCTGCATAGGTGGACTCCTTGCAATTCAGGATCACCGCAACATGTATGAAGGCACCTACAACCCGGCCTTTGACGGCAACGGAAACGTGACCGCGCTCATCCACGCGCAAACCGGAATGCTGGCCGCTGCGTATGAATACGACGCCTACGGCAACGCCGTGCGCACCAGCGGGGCCTACGCCACGGAAAACCCCATCCGCTTCTCCAGCAAGTATCAAGACAGCGAGACCGGCTTGCTATATTACGGCTTCCGGTATTACAGCCCTTCAATGGGGCGTTTCATAAACAGGGACCCGCTCAAAGAAGATGGCGGGTTGAATATATATGCAATGACCTCCAACAATCCTATTGGCAGATGGGATTACTTGGGGATGTTCACCTATTACGATCAGGATGGCGACTTATGTGACTCAGATGATACCACCGATGACATAATTCAGTTTGGGCCTAAGCCAAATTCTGGAAATAATGATGAAATCATCCAGTTATCAACCACCTCGAATCTTGATTCTGATCATTATAACTATCCATCACTGGGAATGGCCGCGGCGTGCCTGACGCCGTATGGTGGCCAAAGCAATATATCTTCCGGAGCCAACTTCAGCCTGACGGATGGATTTAACAGCATGTCGGATTATACCAACATGTCAGCTAGTGATCCATTCAAGTTCGATTCACCTTGGCCCCAGCCCGGGGCATCGGCAAGCATGACAAGCCCTCTGCTCTCAGACGCTAATTTTAGCGCCCTTGGGGCTGCAATGGCTAAACCCATACCTATTTCATCCGACCTCAGCAATTTCCTTTATGGAACCAAAACCTCCCAAGGAAGTTCAGGAACTGTAAAGCCTGATGGCAGTGGTTCAAATTGGAACAATATGCTAACGATATTTGAGTTTACATTAGCTTCAGCAGTTACCACAATAAATAAAATCGATGGTTCGACCAACAATCCCATACAGAGTTTTAGCCAAGCAACACTTGCCTACCCTTATTATGCAAACACCGGCAACGGGATTTCAGCAAAAATTTCATCTGCATCTGCGGCTACTACTGTTAGCAACGCGTTCAATGGGCGTGGTGATAATTCATGGGCTGCATCCATTAGTTACAAAAAAGGAAATGTAACCGGCACTGTGGGCTTTGGTTCTTCAGCGTCTCCTTCAACATCATATTTCCCATCCTCCACTCCTGCAGGCATTATTTCTTTTACATCAATGATATCCTCGCCGCGAGGCGTTACATCGCCACACCAAGGGTATTATGGGTTTGCTAGTGTTTCATATAGCTTTAGGCAGTTTCAAGTCTCCGAGTTGCTGGGGTATTTCAGATAACCCCTGATTTTTAAAAATTTAACGAACTGTTATTCTCTTGAATGAAGCTCACTAACTTTCAGTCGTATGCTTAAAAAAATATTTGTCATTTTTCTTTTTAGTTGCGTCATGTCACCCATGACTATAATTTCGTCGTCTCAAAATACGTATGAAAATGATTCTCGTTACATCAAGGCCAAAAATGCCTTGGACATGAAAGATTATGCCGTGGCCGAGAAACTCCTGCTGGAGTTGTCGGCTGAAAAAGAATTTGGCGCGAAGGCGTTGCGTTCATTGGCACAAATTAAAATGGAACAACGCGACTACGATTCAGCATATACTTATGCAAACAAGGCATATCAGGAGGGCGATATAAAGTCAGGGCCGATATTAGTAAGTATTTTGATTAAAAAAAATGAACTCGATAGTGATCAGATCAGGCAATTAATCCAACAGCTTGAATACCTTGTTTATAAAGACCCATTAATGGCGGACAATGCCATAATACTGATTCGGAGGTTGGGCAAACTGGAAACCGAATCTGGAATCGCCAGATGCCTTGATATGGTCAGGCAAATGCCATTGGAGGTGCTTGTAAATAGTGCGGAATCAATTAAAATACTAATACAATATTCGGATCGGTTGAAAATTGAGGATAAAATTCTTTTAAGTTATCTTTTAAAGAACATGTCTCCTGTCTTGAGGGAATCGGAATTAAAAAACATCAGCTATCAACCGATGCCATTGCCGCCCCGTCCTTCATACGCGGATGCTTTTAAGTTTAGCAAGGAATTTGATGACAATACAAATCCACTGATAAACAATTCTGGGACAATTCCCCTAAAGGACCTAAGTTTGAGTCAATTAAAAGCAATCGACTGGGCGGCGCTCCGCATTAAGTATGAAATTCTGATGCAACATCCAGAATACCAACTTCTGGGATTGATTGGATTGTCAGATATGGCTTTTTATCAGGAAGATTTTGGCCGGCTTGAGCAATTAAGCGAATTAGCCTTGCGTTGCGGCGCAGATCCGGCAGTCACAAACTTGATTATTGCTCTCATTCATAATGACAAATTAGCTGAGGTAAAACAATATGAATCTTATTTGTTTGAACAGGCAAAGTGGCCGAATACGAGTGGAAGACTGACACAAGTGTTATTAGTTAGATATAGCCTTATTACAGATAACAAAAAACTCTTCCTCGATTGGGCCAGAATCTATCCATGGAATGATATGCTATCCATGGAAGGATTGCGTAAATTGGTTATAGAAGGCTTGGAGAAATGGGGTGAGTCAGGTGATCAATCTTTGTTAGACTATCTATGCAAAACACCGGCTCGATCACCTGAAGATTATGATTGGAATGGCACGTCATCTAAAACCAACCAATAGGGTAAGCCGAGAATGGGCAATCCAAGTAATGCAAATAAAACTTTAAAACATAATGAACAATAACAGATTAAAAATGCCGAAATGAGGGAATTAGGCATAACTTCAAACAACCTCACTCCATAGTCATGGACCACACACCTGAAAAATCTAGCAATATTCGGATTTTCCTTTTTCAAAAATCCGCGCTTGCCTTTTTCGGCTTCATGGCAGCCTGCCTGTTCGCTACCACGGACGCGGAAGCATTTGTTTGCAAGTGGATTCGTCTCAACAGCGAGCATTTCGAGATGTTTAGCAGCATACCCGAACGCGAATCACGCGATATGCTTGTTCAACTGGAGCAATTTCGAGCGGCGGTTTCCCAAACATTTTTCAAGAGTGACACTTACGAGAAAAAAACGCGAATGTTTGTATTCGCCACACGCTCGCAATATCAGCCTTATGCGCAATTATACAAGGGGGAACCCAAGGCGCTAAGAGGCGTTTTCATCCCAGGGCCGTTTGAGTCGCAGGTTGCCTACGTATATGAAACCTTTGGTTACGATCTGAGCACTATTTTTCACGAATATGTTCATGCACTGGTCGCCGCGCACGGCCTGACTCCGCCGACTTTTTTCAATGAAGGGCTTGCGATGGCATACGCCACATTCAGCGCATCCGGGGATAAGGTGACCCTCGGCAAGCCGGATCAAGAGAGTGTGGCTGTGCTCGCTCACATGAACAGTCTTATCTCCCTCACAACCCTTTGCAGGGTAACTAAGAGCAGCCCTTATTATAATGAGGCAGACAAGTATCCCTACTTTTATGCGGAGTCGTGGCTGGTCATGCATTATTTGATATTTGGCAAAAAATCGGAATCAATCACCTCGGAGGGCATGTCAAAATTCGTTGATTTGTTGAAAGACCCCAAGATGTCTGTTAACACCGCATTTAAACGGGCGCTCGGCTTGAGCGCGCAGGAAGTGCATGATATGTTGGACGAGTATCGCAAGAAGGCCCACTTTATGACGAAAACCTTGACAATCCCAGCCAAGCCTTTTCGAGACAAAATCACCTCGTGTCCCGCGACCGAGGAAGAATGCGATATCGAGTTGACCAATCTGCAGTGGAAATCGCGCAATGACGAGAGCTGCGTGGCAAAAATGCGCCTGCTCGCGGACCAAAACCCCGCCAATCCACGCCCTTATGAAATATTGGCAGCCATGGCGCTTAAAGCCAGGCAAACAGACATGGAGACGGATTATCTGCGCAAAGCCGTCGCGAATAGCACGCAAAATCCGTTGGTGTATGTGTGGCTCTTGCGGCAGCTATATGATAAATCCAACCTGCCGTTTGACTACATAATGCCGGATGACACATGCGCGGAATACCGAGGCTATGTGGATCGCGCGCTGGAACTCGCGCCAAACTGCTTGGAGGCGCTGGAGATGCTGGCGCATGTTGAATCGCAGGCCCGCGATATGCGCCTTGAAAAAATAAACCTGATTCCGCCGGCCATCGGCGGCATGGGCGATGACCTGAAGGCCAAGGCGCTGTTATCGCTGGGTATTGTGTATTATCGCTTGAAGGATTACAAGAGCGCGGAAATGGTATTGAAAAGATTTGACTCCATGCCGAAGCCCCAAGCGGCAGAAAAGGCGACCGCGGATGAATTACGAAGGCGTATTACTTATGCCGCCGGAAAAGCATCGGTGGTCAGAATAGCCGAAGGGTCCAATCCGAGTTATGCAATAAAACCAACTGAACCAACACAAACCCAAACCAAACCATAAGCCAGAAGTCAGAGAGCAGAGGTCAGAAGACAGACAGAATTCTTTACAGTGATATTCAAACCTAAAACTCATCCATCCATCGATTAACTTTCAACCATAACATTCCCATGAAAACCCACCGTTTCATCATTTGCGCCGCATTGCTATTATCGCCCAGTCTTCAACGCGCCGGCGAGACTGCGCAAAACCAAGTCCACGAGCCGACGGGCGAATTCGTCGGCGTTGTCAGCTCCGGCACGTTGGAGGCAAGCGGCACCACACCGCTAATAACACCGGCCTCCACTGCCGGGCAGGACACCATCTCTCAGGCAGGGGTTCCGAGTGTGGATGATGTCACGCTCCTTGTGCTCGATGGCAACGGCCAAGCGGCCCCTGCCGGCAGCTTTAACCAGAACCCTTTTGACATTGCGGTGTGGCAAGGCAGCGGCAGCACGCCGCTTGCGGGACAACTCGTGACTTTCACTGTCGAGCAGGGGAACGGATTGCTGGCGTCGACTACCGCCACTCCGGGCGTGACGGCACTCACGCTGACGAGCGATGCCGAGGGCACCGTGCAGGCGTATTATCGGCATGGGGAAATTCCCGGAGTCCTAAGCAGCATACGGGTGGATGCGTTGGGAAAATCCCTCACGTTGGAGAGTCTCAGCACCGGCACGGCAACGGGCGCGGCGGGAACAACGCCGACGGCAGGGGCAACGCCGGTGGTGGGAGCGGGGAAAGTGGTGGCATCGATGACAATGGCGGCGGCGATGGCGGCACCGGCTATGAGCATGGCAAGCCCGGATTACATTGGCAGCGGAAATCTAACCGTGCCTTGCAGCCATTGCGGAGGCACCGGCTGGGTGTATGGCGGCCCGGAGAATGACTTGATACCGTGTCCGTTTTGCAATCACGGCGAAGTGGAGGTCGTGATACAAGGATTCAGCGCAACGGCACTTTCGGCCAGTGACATCAGGGTGGATTGGAAGGCGGTGGAGGTGGTTGGCGCCAGCTATGAATTGGAGCGCAAAACTGGCTCCGGCTCTTTCGTCAAAATAGCCGACATCGACGCCGGCTCCATTTCATACACTGACACTGGACTTGCTGCCGCGACAACCTACACCTATCGACTCCGCGCCGTGAAAGATGGATTGTATACCGACTATTCACCGGAGGCATCGGCGACCACGGGAGGAATGGTTGGTTCTGGAGGCACGGGAACGGGTGGCTCAGGCACAACAGGAGGCTCGGACGCCAGCGACTATGCCGCATGGGCGCTTGCGCACGGGTTCAATCCAAACACTCCCTATGCTGACAGCAATGGCAACGGCATCTGCGACCTTGAGGAATATCTCATGAGATTCGACCAGGGCAGTCCCATCGCCGGATTTGAAATTTTCTCACCGAGCCGATAGTCCGTCTTCGACGGGAGTTTAAGTTTAAAGGTTTAAGTTTAAGTCCAGAGTCCGCCTTCGGCTCCTTAACCTTAACCTCTAACCTTAACCTAGACTCCTAAACCTAAACTTAAACTATTTCCCCCATGTCTTCCCTCTACTACTACAATGGCAGTTTGCGGTGGAGCTTTTATTGGAATAATCCCAACTGCTGGGCGGCGTTTTTGGTGTTTGTGCTCGTTGGATTGTGGACAATCCAACGGGGTTTACGGGTAGCGCGGGCGTCCCGCCTGCAAACGGGATGCGTCCCGCATCCCGCCTTGCCGGGGAAAGGGGCTTGGCGAGGATGGTGGCGAGGGTCGGGACGACCCTCGTCTGCAGGCGGGACGCTCGCGTTACCCCTTTATGCGGTCGAGGCGGGGGTGTGGTTTCTGCTGCTGAAAACCTATTCGCGCGGAGGGTTGGTTGCGGCGATTGTGGCGTTGGGGGTGTATTTTGGGTTGAGTGGATTGAGGGGGTTGCGTGGCACGGGCGACTCGCCCGTGGGTTCGAGTAGCACGGGCTTCCAGCCCGTGGGATTTCAGGACAAAACACGGG
>Ga0123357_10002008_pt1 | contig 22306 bp, 19 predicted proteins | sample TergutEmb28metaG_FD_89873 | JGI IMG/M metagenome (GOLD analysis project Ga0123357, IMG submission 89873) | Embiratermes neotenicus P4 segment gut microbial communities from Petit-Saut dam, French Guiana - Emb289 P4 | ecosystem: Host-associated > Arthropoda: Insects > Digestive system > Gut ... | reverse complement strand
GATCGGGCTGCAAGGCGCATGGAATCGGGGTTTTCTCGAAGGCGGAGACGGACAGAATCTGTAGGCAAGAGTAGAGCGATGCCTCCAGGTGAAGCTCTTTCTTGACGATGGCAATGAGGACGTAAGTGGCGATGGCGCACCAGACTTGCGCTTTCACGGCGTTCTCGCGGGTGCCCAGAAATCGCTTGATGCGCAGGTGCTGTTTGATCCACTTGAAGAACAACTCGACCTGCCATCGGCTCTTGTACAGCGCGGCGATCGTCAGTGCCGGCAAGCGGGTGTTGTTGGTCAAGAAGACGAGGCTCTTGCCTGACACGGGGGCCTTGAAGCGAATGCGCCGCAAGTGTTCCGGGTACTTTCTGGCCGAGCAAAGGCCGTTGAGCCTGATGCGCTGGTCGCAAATGACACCGCTGGAACGGTCTGCTCAATGCGCCCGAAGGTTTTCCACGGGACGTACTCCATCACCTGTGCGAACAGCGTCTTGCCCACGTTCATGCGTCACCCCGGGTCGGTAAAACCCGAAAGCATCGCAAATCCAACAAGCAAAATTCAAATCGCGGACACCCCGAAAACCCTTTAAGGATGCTCTGAATAAGTCGAGCGGTAAGTGCGCGCTGCGGATCGGGATGGGATGCAAGGCGCAAACCGCAGCCATAGCCGTCGCTATGGCGAGGATTTGCAACGCCGCAGACCGCCCGACTCCGCAGATGCGCACGGCGCGGTGACTTGTTCAGAGCATCCTTAAACCCGCGTCAATAGCGGATCTTCGGACAGGGGGCAGAAAACAAACCGGACACTACTGATCAAAAATCACTACAGTAGCGGATCATTATTTAAGTAATTTAGAAAATCGGCGCTTTCTCAGGGCAATTCCTCGCGTCGCAGCAGGAAGACATGACCGTCGCCGGCGCTGGTTTCCAGCCAGGTGAAAGGCGTTTTTGGAAAGGCCTTTTCCAGCGCGGCGCGGTTGTGTCCGATCTCGACGATCAGCACGCCGCCGGGTTTGAGATGCGCGGCGGCATCGGACAGAATCCTGCGCGTGGCCTGGAGTCCGTCCGCGCCGCTGGCAAGCGCCAGGGCGGGTTCGTGCCGGTACTCCGGCGGCAGGTGTTTCATTGCGCGGGCATTGACATAGGGAGGGTTGGAAACGATCAGGTCATACAGGCGTCCGGAAACGGGCGCGTACAGGTCGCCCCGATGCAAATGCACCTGCGCCTGCAATTCGTAATCCGCGACATTTTTCTGCGCGACTTCCAGCGCGTCGGCGGAGATGTCGACGGCATCGACGGCGGCCTGTGGAAAGAAAATCGCGGAGAGAATCGCCAGGCAGCCGGAGCCTGTGCACAGATCGAGAATGCCGTCGATACCCTCCGGCTCGGGAAGCCAAAGTTCAAGGGCATCGCGCAACAGCAATTCGGCGATGAACGAACGCGGCACGATGACCCGCTCGTCGACATAAAAACGGTATTCCCCGAGCCAGGCTTCGCGCGTGAGATAGGCGGCGGGCAGGCGTTCGCGGCAGCGGCGGTCGATGATTTTCAGCGCCGCCCCACGCTCGTCTGCCGTCAGGCGGGCGTCCAGGAAAGGTTCGAGGCGGTCGAGCGGCAGATGAAGGGTATGGAGCAGCAGGTAGACGGCTTCGTCCCAGGCGTTGTCGCTGCCATGCCCGAAAATGAGACCGGCGGCGTTGAATTGGCTGACGGCATGGCGCAGGAAATCGCGCAGCGTCAGGAGTTCTGGAAACGGAAGAGAGGATTTTGCGGCCATGGGAGGCTTTCTGCAGGGGATATTTGAGGCGGATACGCCCGGATCAGCAGGCGGAAAGCCGGTTTTTCCGGGCATCAGGAAGCGGCACAGGCAGATTCGTCAACAAGCCGGGCGGCAAGGCGCAGGTACGGCTCAAACACGCTCCAGTTGCCTTTGTTCCGGCTTTCTGAGATTGAGGGTGTGGTCGTGGTCCAGGTCGGCTTCGTCTTCGAGCTCGGGCAGGGCTTCGGCATCCGGCAGATTCAATTCGAAATCGGTGAACGAGGGCCCTTCCTTCTCCGCCTTCTCCAGGGCATGCTCTTCCTTCTTGCTCATACTGAAACCGGAGTTGTTGATGATCCACGACAGGTTGGTCGGCGAATCGGCGTGGAGCAGGGCTTCGTCGAGGGTGATCATCCCCTCGCTGTAGAGCCGGAACAAATCCTGCTCGAAGGTGCACGATCCGGGCGCGAGGCTTTGCTCCATCGCGTCCTTGATCGACGAAATCTCGCCGCGCTCGATCAGATCCTGCACATAGCGCGAATTCATCATCACCTCGCAGGTCGGGACGCGCCGGCCGTCGGGTTTGCGGACGAGGCGTTGTCCCACGATGGACTTCAGCGTTGCCGAGAGATCGAGATAGAGCGCATTGCGGCTGTCCAGCGGGAAGAAGTTGATGATCCGGTTGAGCGCGTGATAGCAGTTGTTCGCGTGCAATGTGGCGATGCAAAGGTGGCCCGTCTGCGCGTAGCCGATGGCGGCGGCCATCGTATCCCGGTCGCGGATCTCGCCGATCACGATGCAGTCGGGCGCCTGGCGCATCGCGTTCTTCAGCGCCGTCGCCCAGTCGTCCGTATCCATGCCCAGTTCGCGCTGATTGACGATCGACTTCTTGTGCCGGAACAGATATTCGATCGGATCCTCGATCGTCAGGATATGGCCGGCATAGCGTTCGTTGCGGTAATCGAGCATCGCTGCGATCGTCGTCGACTTGCCGACGCCGGTCGCGCCGACAATCAGCACCAGCCCGCGCTTGAGCATGACCAGGTCGGGCAGCACCGGAGACATGCCGAGGGTATGAAGCTCGGGAATCTGGCTCAGGATGTAGCGGATCACGATTGAAATCGAGCCGCGCTGGCGAAAGAGGTTGATCCGGAAATTGCCGACGCTCGCAATGCTGAAGGCGAGGTTCATTTCCCTTTTTTCCTCGAAGCTGGTGAATTGCACCGGAGACAAAAGCTCGCGCGCGATCTTCTCGATCATCTGCGGCTGCATGATCTGCTGGTTGACCGGAACCGTATTGCCCTGGATCTTGATATGGATCGGAGCGCCGGCGGAAATGAAAATATCCGAAGCTTCCTTGTCCGCCATCATGTGAAAAAACCGGTCGAGAATCATCGTGGGGTCTCCATTGTCGATGTCATTGAGAAAAACCGGGATGGCCCGAGGATTTCGATATTCGACATCGTTTGCCGAACCTTGAAATTGAATAAATCATTATACGAGCATTGAATGTGGGTTCGCGCAAAAATTCAGGCTTCCCGCCAGCATGGATAGCATCTTTAGAGCGGTTTCGATTCATGCGGCAGAATGCCGTCCCTACGAATCCCAATAGGTACAGGATTAAATCGAAACCGCTTTGACAACCGTTTTCCGGCTTCCTGCGGGTAAAATCCAAGGTTTTCATTCCATTCGCCCAACAAGGCTCCACGACGATGAACAGCGCCGACATTCGTAAAAAATTTCTGGATTACTTCGCATCCCAGGGGCACGCCGTTGTGCCCTCTTCGCCGCTGGTTCCGGCCAACGATCCCACGCTCCTCTTTACCAACTCCGGCATGGTGCAGTTCAAGGATGTCTTTCTCGGCCAGGAAAAACGTCCCTATACCCGCGCCACCACGGCGCAGCGCTGCGTGCGCGCCGGCGGCAAGCATAACGACCTGGAGAACGTCGGCTACACCGCGCGGCACCATACCTTTTTCGAGATGCTCGGCAATTTCTCCTTTGGCGATTATTTCAAGCGCGACGCGATCCGCTACGCCTGGGAACTGCTGACAGGGGTCTATGGTTTTCCGGTCGAAAAACTGTGGATCACCGTCTATCAGGACGACGATGAAGCCCATGCGATCTGGACCGGCGAAATCGGCGTTCCCGCCGAGCGCGTGATTCGCATCGGCGACAACAAGGGCGCGCGCTACGCTTCCGACAATTTCTGGCAAATGGCCGACACCGGCCCCTGCGGCCCCTGTTCCGAAATTTTCTACGACCACGGCCCCGGCATCCCCGGCGGCCCGCCCGGCAGCCCGGACGCGGAAGGCGACCGCTATATCGAAATCTGGAACCTCGTCTTCATGCAGTTCAACCGCGACGAGAGCGGCACGCTGCACCCGCTGCCCAAACCCTGCGTCGATACCGGCATGGGGCTGGAACGGCTGGCGGCGGTCCTGCAGCATGTGCACAGCAACTACGAAATCGACCTCCTGCGTCGGCTGGTGCAGGCGGCGCAACGCGAAACCGGCGTTGCCGACGATTCCTTGCCCTCGCTGCGCGTGATTGCCGACCATATCCGCGCCAGCGCCTTCCTGATCGTCGATGGCGTCATTCCGTCCAACGACGGGCGCGGCTACGTGCTGCGCCGCATCGTCCGCCGCGCCCTGCGCCACGGCCACAAGCTCGGACAGACGCAGCCTTTCTTCCACAAGCTCATCCCCGACCTCGTTGCCGAAATGGGCGAGGCCTACCCCGAACTTTCCGCTGCCGCTGGCCGCGTGGCCGATACGCTGCGCCAGGAGGAAATCCGTTTCGGCGAGACGCTCGAACACGGCATGGCGATTCTCGAATCCGCGCTGGCGCAGAACCCGCAACGGCTCGACGGCGAAACCGCGTTCAAGCTCTACGACACCTACGGTTTTCCGCTCGACCTCACCGCCGACATCTGCCGCGAACGCGCCATCACGATCGACGAAGCCGGGTTCGATGAGGCGATGGAACGCCAGCGCGAACAGGCGCGCAGGCATTCGCAATTCGCCGCCAGGGGCGTGCTCGAATACGAGGGTCCGGCGACCGATTTTCGCGGCTATGAGGAGCTTGTCGCCAATGGCAGCATTACCGCGCTCTACCGCGACGGAACGCGCGTCGACGCATTGAACGAGGGCGAAGATGGCGTCGTTGTGCTCGACCGTACCCCGTTCTACGCCGAATCCGGCGGTCAGGTTGGCGACCGTGGCCGGCTGGAATGCGAAGGCGGCGCTTCGTTCCGCGTTGGTGATACCCAAAAAATCCAGTCCGATGTCTTCGGACATCATGGAAGGCTCGAACGCGGCTGCCTGCGCGTTGGCGACACCCTCAAGGCCGGCGTCGATCCGGAATCGCGCGCGCGCACCATCCGCAACCACTCCGCGACGCACCTGATGCACAAGGCGCTGCGCGAAGTGCTCGGGCCGCATGTGCAGCAGAGAGGCTCGCTCGTCGATGCCGAGCGCACGCGCTTCGACTTCGCGCACAACGCACCGCTCACGGCTGGCGAAATCCGCCGCGTCGAGGCGCTGGTCAACGCCGGAATCCTTGACAACAGGGATTCGCAGGCGCGTCTGATGTCGATGGACGAAGCGCAAAAAAGCGGCGCGATGGCGCTCTTCGGCGAAAAATACGGCGAGGTCGTGCGTGTCGTCGATATCGGCGATTCGCGCGAACTGTGCGGCGGCACGCACGTAGCCAGAAGCGGCGACATCGGCCTTTTCAAGATCGTCGGAGAAGGCGGCGTCGCCGCCGGCGTCCGCCGCGTCGAGGCCATTACCGGCGACAACGCGCTGGCTTACGTGCAGCGGCTCGAAGACGACCGCGATTTCGTTTCCGGCTTTTTCGGCACCAACGCCGAAAACCTGCGCGAGAAGATCGAAAAGGAACGGGAACGCACCCGCGCCCTGGAAAAGGAACTGGACCGCCTGAAAGCGAAACTGGCCGGCAGCCAGAGCGATGAATTGATCGACACGGCGGTTGCCGTCAAGGATGCGCGCGTGCTCGCCGCCCGTCTCGATTCCGCCGACGCGAAAACCCTGCGCGAGACGATGGACAAGCTCAAGGACAGGCTCAAGTCCGCCGTCATCGTACTGGCCTCGGTCGAGGGCGAAAAGGTCAACCTGATCGCCGGCGTCACCCCGGATCTGGTCGCCCGCGCCAAGGCCGGCGAACTGGTCAACTTCGTCGCCCAGAAAGTCGGCGGCAAGGGCGGCGGCCGCCCCGACATGGCAATGGCCGGCGGCACCCAACCGCAACATCTGGAAGCCGCGCTGAAGTCGGTGGTGGAGTGGGCGACGGAGCGGCTGTGAATAAAACAGATCCGCTTGGGCGGGTTTTTGTTTCTCTCTCTGTGCTCAATGATGGGTTTCGCCGCGATCCACTCATTCTACGCGGTCTTGACTTATGATGAATGATCTGGAATCCGGCCTGCGCGGGCCGGACAGGAATTTTTCCGAAGCAGCAATGATTGCCTTTTGCGTGCCTATGGAGTTTCTTGACCCGGAATTTGATTGTGGTAAGCTTCCAGATGAAGTGTGCCCCACCCGTGTCGTAACAGGTGGGGGACTTCCTCTACAGCAGCTTGGAGCTATAGAGCAGCAACAGCAAGGCAATGATTATCATCAACACCTTGAAATGCCGACGACCTTTGCACGATCCTGGAGGCATACAACTGTCACCCCCTTTCCGGGCAAAATTGCCAGAAAATCGCCGTGCTGGGCGATCTTCCGACCGCCCGAAGGAAGCATAACAAAAAACCGCCGTTCGGGCGGTTTTTTGTTTTTCGAAGGTATTTCCGCCGGTTGATATCCTCCCCAGCCTTTAGGCGGATAAAAATACCAATAAAATATCCGATAATTTTTAGGGCATAGGTTGATGTGAGCGTAGCGAAGCCCAACATGCAGATCGGATGCGGGCAATTTTCCTCTCACCGCCCGCGCAGAAAAAACCTGTCCAGTTCTTCCATCGAAATCTGAGTCCACGTCGGGCGGCCGTGGTTGCATTGGTCGGCGCGTTCGGTCGTTTCTATCTGGCGCAGGAGCGCGTTCATTTCCGGCAGGGTCAGCGTGCGATGGGCGCGGACTGCGCCGTGGCAGGCCAGCGTGGCGAGGATTTCGTTGCGCCGCGCGATGGCAAGCGCGGCGACGCCGTGTTCGGAGGTTTCGGAGGCGAGCGCGCTCAACAACGCCCGGAACAGGGTTTGCGGTTCGGCTTTCTGCAACAGCGCCGGGACGCTGCGTAGCGCCAGTTGCGAGGGGCCGACGGGAGAAACTTCAAAGCCGAGCGTGGCGAGCAGTCCGGCGTGTTCGGCGGCGCAGGCCATTTCGAGCGCCCCGGCTTCGACGACCACCGGGATCAGCAGGGTTTGCGTGCTGACTTCGCGGGCGTCGCAGGCGTTTTTCAGTTGTTCGTAAAGGATCCGCTCGTGCGCGGCATGGATGTCGACCAGCGCCAGCCCCATGCTGTTTTGCGCGAGCAGATAGACGCCGTGGAGTTGGGCGAGGGCATATCCGAGAGGCGGGACGACAGAGTCCTCGCGAGGGTCGTATACCTCGCCCACGTTCCCTGCTCTTGGCGCGGCCGCCGCCGCCGCGAAATCGTAATATGCCGCGCGGGAATCCTCGTTGACGCCAAGCGGTCTTTGCCAGGGCTTTCGCGGATATTCGGCGGAGGGGCTGGAGAAACCGGAGAAGCGGGGCAAGGCGCCGTGATGTTCGTTGCTCCCGGTATCTTCCGGCGTTCCTGTCCCGGACATCGGCGCCGAGAGCGCGCGTTGCGCGGCGTGCAGGACGAATTGATGCACCGCGCGCGCGTCGCGGAAACGCACTTCGGTTTTCGCGGGGTGGACATTGACATCGACCAGTGCCGGGTCGATGTCGAGAAAGACGCAATAAGCCGGATAGCGGCTGCCGTGCAGGATGTCCTCATAGGCGGCGCGCAGCGCGTGCGAGAGCAGCTTGTCGCGCACGAAGCGGTTATTCACGTAGCAGAATTGCAGATCGCCCCGGTTGCGGGCGTAGGCGGGCAGCGCCGCGTAACCGTGGAGGCGCAGTCCGGCGGTTTCGATTTCTGCGGAAAGCGGGCGCGCGGCGGCGAGAAAATCGTCGCCGAGCAAGAGTTTGACCCGCGCGGGCAGATCGGCGCGCGGCAGGTTCAGCGCATTGCGTCCGTTGTGGGCGAGGCTGAAAGCAACTTCCGGATAGGCCAGCGCGATGCGTTTGACGATCTCCTGGCAATGCGCGTATTCGGTCGCTTCGCTCTTGAGAAATTTGCGCCGCGCCGGGGTGTTGTAATAGAGATCGCGCATTTCGACGACAGTGCCGGCGGAAAGCGCCGCAGGCTCCGGGGATGCGCCTCCTCCTCCATTCGTGCTGTTTCCCAGCCGCCAGGCGTGCGCCGCGCCCGTGCGCCGGCTGGTGATCGCCAGCCGGGAGACGGAAGCAATCGCGGCCAGCGCCTCGCCGCGAAAGCCGCAGGTGGAAACCCGTTCGAGATCCGCGAGGCTGCCGATCTTCGAGGTGGCGTGGCGCGTGAGCGCCAGGAAAAGTTCATCGCGCCCGATCCCGCAGCCGTCGTCGCCGATCCGGATCAGCTTGACCCCGCCTTCCTCCAGTTGAATCTGGATCGCCCGCGCACCGGCATCGAGCGCGTTTTCCAGCAATTCCTTCAACACCGACGCGGGCCGCTCAACCACCTCGCCTGCGGCGATCTGGCTGATGAGTTGATCGGGAAGCACCCGGATGATAGGGAGTTCGGCAGGCGAAAGCATGGGGAAATTATAGCGGCGACTTGTTCGGAATACCCTGTGATTTTCTAAATTTGTTTAAATAATTATTGGATAAAACTTTTTACAGTAGCGAAACATTATTTAAACAAATTTAGAAAATTCTGGGTGTGCCCGCCATTGACCGGATGGCGCTTCGCTCATCCCGGCGGAGCGGATTGGCGCAAGTGCAGGGAAGCTTGTATTCTTACAATAACGCAATCGATATTCACGAGCTAAAAATATGAGAGCAACCGCCACCCTGTCGAGCAAATTCCAGATTTCCATTCCCAAGGCCGTGCGTGAGGAACAGCATTGGCAGGCCGGGCAGGAGTTCGTGTTCATCCCCAGGGGCAAGGGCGTTCTGGTGATGCCTGTTCCCGAACTGGATCAACTGGCAGGGATTGCCAGGGGCGCGCGCAAGGACGACTACCGCGACCGCAAGGATCGCTACTGATGCCGTCCCCGCTGCGCGTCGTCGATACCTCGGCCTGGATCGAGTGGCTCACCGGCAGCGCGCTCGGGCAGAAACTGGGCAAGCAGTTCCCGGCAAAGTCGCAGTGCATCGTGCCGACCATCGTGCAACTCGAACTCTCGAAGTGGCTGCTGCGCGAAGTTGGCGAGGAAGAGGCCGATCAGGTGATCGCCTACACGCAAAAATGCACCGTCGTGCCGCTGGACACGACCATTGCCCTGCTCGCTGCGGACCTTCATCGCGAGCACGGCCTCGCAACAGCCGATGCCATCGTCTATGCCACCGCGCAACATCAACGAGCGGAACTGCTGACATGCGATGTGCACTTCGAGACGCTGCCGGGCGTGTTGTTCTTTTCCAGGACGGGGTGACTTGTTTATTGCTCCGGCCCTTGAATACTCTCATTGGAACTCCGATGGGTTTCGCTGCGCTCTACCCATCCTGCATACTGATTGTCCTGTGATTGCCAGGGAAAATGAAATGTTTCGATTTATGCGCGGATACGAGACATGCGAGATGGATCGCATGATGCTTAAGGCGCACTACATTGAAGAACTGAGACGCTCGGCGGAACAGGGAGATGCGCGGGCGCAGCTTTTCCTTGGGGCGGCGTACGAGGATGGGGATTCAGGCGTAGAGCGTGATTGTGCCAAAGCCATGAAATGGTACGCGCGAGCGGCAGAACAGGGGAACCGGGAAGCCCAATTCAACCTTGGAGAGATGTATGCCGCGCGGGACGACGCCGAAGCCGTGAAATGGTATCGGAAGGCGGCGGAACAGGGATTTGGATATGCCCAATGTCAACTTGCGATGATGACCGCCAGGGGCTACGGCGTCGCGCGGGACGATGCCGAGGCTGCGAAGTGGTATCGAAAGGCGGCGGAGTGCGGGATACCGGAAGCCCGCTTCAATCTTGGACTGATGACCGCCAGGGGCCAGGGCGTCGCGCAGGACGATGCCGAGGCCGTGAAGTGGTTGCGGGAGGCTGCGGCGCATTGGACGGCGGCCCAATATCATCTTGGTGCGATGATCGCCGAAGGCCGTGGCGTCGCGCAGGATGATGCCGAGGCCATGCAGTGGATTCGCAAGGCTGCGGAACGAGGCGATCCGGATGCCCAATATGAGCTTGCAGAGAGGTACGCCAAAGGGCGCGGCGTGGCGCGGGACGATGCCGAGGCTGCGAAGTACTTGCGTCAGGCAACGGAAGCCGTGAAGCACCTTCGCAGGGCGGCAGAAAGCGGAAACAGGTGCGCCCGGAATGCGCTCGAAGCCATGGGAAAGGCTCGCGGATTGGGCTAAGCGCAGCGAATCCAGAACGCTTTACCCCGACTGTGGCAAAATAGCCGGTTAAGGTTTGTGGCGCCGTGTGCGCCCGCTTTTTTTCTGGAGAATCCTTTTATGAGCACCGTGCAGAATGTTCTCAATATGGTTGCCGAGAACGATGTCAAATTCGTCGATTTCCGCTTTACCGATACGCTTGGCAAGGAGCAACACGTCAGTATCCCGATCTCGCAATTCAACGAGGAAAAGATGGAGAACGGGCATGCTTTCGACGGTTCCTCGATTGCCGGCTGGAAGGGAATCCAGTCTTCCGACATGATGCTCTTGCCCGATCCGGCAACGGCCTTCCTCGATCCCTTCTACGACGAGCCGACGCTGGTGCTGACCTGCGATGTGACCGAGCCGGCGGACGGCAAGGGCTACGACCGCGACCCGCGCACGATTGCCAAACGCGCCGAGGCGTACCTGAAATCGACGGGGATCGGCGATACCGCCTATTTCGGGCCGGAGCCGGAATTCTTCATTTTCGATTCGGTGGAATGGAAAACCGATATGTCCGGCTCCTATTGCAAGATTTTTTCGCAGGAGGCGCACTGGTCGAGCAACGAGAAATTCGAGGGCGGCAACATCGGCCACCGTCCCCCCGTCAAGGGAGGCTATTTTCCGGTGCCGCCGGTCGACAGCCTGCACGATGTGCGTTCGGCGATGTGCCTGGCGCTGGAAGCCTGCGGCGTTCCGGTCGAAGTGCATCACCACGAAGTCGCCACCGCCGGCCAGTGCGAGATCGGCACGGTCTTCAGCACATTGGTGCGCCGCGCCGACTGGACGCAGATTTTAAAATACGTAGTGCACAACGTCGCGCATCAATACGGGAAAACCGCCACTTTCATGCCCAAGCCCATGGTCGGCGACAACGGATCCGGAATGCACGTGCACCAGTCGATCTGGAAGGATGGCCAGAATCTTTTTGCCGGCAACGGCTACGCCGGCCTCTCCGAGTTTGCGCTGTACAACATCGGCGGCATCATCAAGCACGCACGGGCGCTCAACGCGATCACCAACCCCGGCACCAATTCGTACAAGCGCCTCGTGCCCGGCTTTGAAGCGCCGGTCAAGCTCGCGTATTCGGCGAAGAACCGCTCCGCGTCGATCCGCGTTCCCTTCGTCAATTCCGCCAGGGCACGCCGGATCGAAACGCGCTTTCCCGATCCGATTGCCAATCCCTATCTCTGCTTCGCCGCGCTCCTGATGGCGGGGCTGGACGGCGTGCAGAACAAGCTGCATCCGGGCGACCCGGCAGACAAGAATCTGTACGACCTGCCGCCGGAAGAGGACAAGAAAATCCCGACGGTCTGCGCCAGCCTTGAAGAAGCGCTCGATTACCTCGACCGCGACCGCGAGTTCCTGACCCGTGGCGGCGTGTTCTCGAACAACTGGATCGACGCCTATCTCGAACTGAAAATGGAAGAAGTGCAGCGTTTCCGCATGACGACGCATCCGATCGAATTCGAGATGTACTACAGTTGTTGAAAAACGTACGCTCCCTGTGAAAAAGGCGGCGTGCCGCCTTTTTCATTTCTGCTGCCGAATGAGCCACTGGGCATGCGTTCACGTTAAACTTCATGACTTCCCATTTGCATCATCAGGAGAATCAGGCAATGCAACCAATACGACACCTCTGGCTGGCAAGCCTTTACCTTCTGGCGGTGACGCCGGCGCTGGCGCAGGCCGATGTGTATAAATGCGTCGATGCGCAGGGACATGTCACCTATTCCAATGTCACCAGCAAGGGCTGTACGAAACTCAGCCTCGACCCGGTTTCGACCGTGCCCGCAACGCCGGTAAACAAGGGGGTGGTAAAAACGCCGACGCCGGGCGATTTTCCCAGGGTTTCGAGCGAAGACCAGAAAGGACGCGACAACGACCGCCGCGCCATCCTCGAAGAGGAACTCGATAGAGAACAAAAAAACCTGGAAGAGGCGAAGAGGGAACTGGCAGAGCAGGAAGGCGTCCGTCTCGGCGGCGAGCGCAATTACCAAAGGGTGCTCGATCGCCTGGAGCCTTATAAAAACAAGGTTGAACAACACCAGCGCAATATCGACGCGATCCAGAAAGACATCGCAAACCTGAAATGATCCACCCGCGCAGACCGCTCATCGCCTGAGCTTCCATGACATTCGATCTTGTCCGCCTGCGCGATCTGCTTGGGGCCGATGCCGCGCGCTTTGACGTTGAGGCGCTCGATGAATGCGGATCGACTTCCGATGAACTTTCCGCGCGCGCGGCGCGGGGAGCGCCTTCGGGGGCTGTCGTCGTTGCCGACCGGCAGTTGGCCGGACGTGGGCGGCGCGGGCGGAACTGGCGAAGCTGGCGCGAGGCGCCCGAAAAAAACCTTACTTTCTCCCTGCTCTGGCGCTTTCCGCTTCAGGCGGGCGGGGCAGGGCGTCTCTCCGGCCTCTCCCTGGCCGTCGGTGTTGCGGTTGCCCGCGCGCTGGAATCGCTGGGCGTGCCCGGTGTCGCGCTGAAGTGGCCGAACGACATCCTGCTGACGACGGCAGGCAGTTACGGAAAATTGGGCGGCATTCTGGTCGAACTTTCGACGAGCCGCCACATGGTCGAAGCGATCATCGGCATCGGTCTCAATCTCGACCTGCCTCCCGAAGCGGCGCAGACCCCGGAGAAGGACGAAAAGGGAAGAGAGGACGACAACACCGCCTTTTCCCTTGCGCCCGCCGCTCTTTCTGCCGCGCTGCCGGGAATCGACCGCCACGAATTGCTGGCGCGCTTGTTGGCCGAATTGCTGCGCTCGCTCGAAAGTTTTTCCTCTGCCGGGTTTTCCGTGCTGCGCGAGGAATGGATGCGCCGCCATGCCTGGCAGGATCGCCCTGTCGCGTTGTTCGGAGTGCGTGGCGAAGTCCTGAACGCGGGCCGTTGCCTCGGTGTCGATGAAGGAGGATTCCTGCTGATCGAGTCGGATTCGGGGGTTGAACGGATCCTTTCCGGCGACGTTTCCCTGCGGCCTGTAGACGAAACCTGACTCGGAATAGCTTGCGTTTCAAGTACCAATAAATACAAAAGCATAACTCCCCGATCGGGAAATTTGCTTTATAATCCGTCTCTTGCCTTTTATTGAACCGGCAATCAGGACATCCAGGATGGGGTGAGCGCAGCGAAACCCATCATTTCTCCCTCTGTAATTCCGATGGGTTTTGCATACGCTGCCCATCTACACGCTACATGCCGGATGTGCACAACGGCCTCGCAGGGGCGGATGGCAATCCGCCCGCGCCTCCCGCGATGGGATCCAGGGCGCAACAGCGTAGAGGGAGATTTTCCGCCCCTGACGCGCCTTTGGGCGACGCGAAGGAGATAAAGCGTGATTCGGAATTCAAAAATTGCGGCCTGCCTGTTGGCGGCGATACTCAGTTCCCCGGCCTGGGGCGACATGGTGGATTTCAGTCCGATAGCGGGTTCCCTTGCCGCGCCTCCGGTTTCCATCTTCCCGGCCAATGAGACGGTTAGCGTTGAAAGCCTGCCTGCGGTAGAAACTTCGGCGCAGACTTTGGTGGAACCCGCTCCCGCTCCTGTTGCCGTTCCCGCTCTCGCCCCCGTTGCCAACTTGCCGCCGCTGCCGGAAGTCGATCTGGGCGCGCAAACGCCGCTGGCGACGCTCGATCTCACCGAATCCCCGGACGATCTGCTCGAACGCATCCGCAAGGGCTTTTCCATGCCCGAGCTGAAGACTCCCCTGGTGCAGCATTACCAGGAGTGGTATCAGAATCGGCCCGATTATCTGCGCCGAATGGTCGAGCGCAGTCGCCGCTATCTCCATTTCATCGTCGAAGAGCTTGAAAAACGCGGATTTCCGACTGAACTGGCGCTGTTGCCGATGGTCGAGAGCAGCTTCGACCCGATGGCCCATTCGCGCAGCCGCGCTTCGGGCTTGTGGCAGTTCATTCCAGGCACCGGGAAAAATTACAATTTGCACCAGGATTCCTGGGTCGACGAGCGGCGCGACATCCTCGCTTCCACCTCTGCCGCTCTCGATTATCTGGATAGTATCTACCGGATGCACGGCGACTGGTTTCTTGCGCTGGCCTCCTACAACTGCGGCGAAGGCGCGGTTGCCCGCGCGATCCGGAAAAACGAAAACAAGGGGCTGCCCACGGATTACGCGAGCCTGCCCTTGCCGGCGGAGACGCGCCATTACGTGCCGCGCCTGCAGGCGCTGAAAAACATCCTTTCCAACCCCGAAGCGCTTGCCAGCCTGAATCTGCCGGAGGTGCCCAATCGTCCGTATTTCACGACAGTGGCAAAGCCTGCGGACGGGATCGACATCAAGCTCGCGGCGCAACTGGCGGAGATTCCGGTCGATGAATTCGTCGCCCTCAATCCGGCGCACAAGCGCCCGGTCATCAAGACAGAAGCGCCGCTGGTGCTTCCGGCGGACAAGGCGGAAGTGTTTGCCGCCAATCTGGAAAACCACCGGAGCGCCGACAAACCCCTTTCCTCGTGGAGCGCCTATACGCTCAAACCCGGCGAACGGCTGGAGAAAGTTGCTGCCCGCTTCAGGATTTCCGCTGCGGAACTCAAGAAGGCCAACAGCATCGGCAAGCGGGAACGTGTCGGGCCGGGGTATACGCTTCTCGTTCCGGCGGGCAAGGGCGCCGCGACAGGAAATCTCGAACTGGCGCAGGATTCGGCTCCGGCGCGGAGCGTGGAACTCCCGGCGAACCCCCGCGCCGATGCGGGAAAGAGGGCGGGAATTCCAGGAAATCCGGGCGAAACGATTCGTTTCTCGCATCGGGTCAAACCGGGCGAGACCCTGTTTGGCATCGCCCAGAAGTATGGTATTTCGGTCGCCGAACTGAAAAGGCAAAACAGCCTGAAGGGCAACCGCCTTTCGGTCGGCGCCATGCTCACCGTCCTCAGCGCCAACGTCAAACCCGCCCCGAATCCGCCAGGGCGCCCCGCGCCCGCGCTTGCCGCCGCCGAAAGCACACGCTACACGATTCGTCGCGGCGATACGCTCGCCTCGATCGCGCGGCGCTTCAATGTCGGAGAAGACGATTTGCTGCGCTGGAACAACGTCGTCCCAACGCGCTTGCAGCCTGGACAGAGGCTCAATATCGCCCGGGGGCAGAGCGAAATTTAAGGATGTTCCAGTGCCCGGCTTGTTTGAGCGCTTTCCATCAAGCCACTCGCTTTTTTTTCAACCACTCGCGCAGGGCTTCATCAATGCGAGTTTGCCATCCCTCGCCAGTGGAACGGAAATACTGCACAGTCTCCGAAGACAGCCGGATATTGATGCGCTCTTTCGTCGGCGCTTTGTTTGGCCCGCGCCCCCGGCGCAATTTGGCTTGCAGCGATTCCGGCAAGTCAGTCAAACGGACGGATTCCCTGAACATCTCTTCCGTCCATTCCGGGTTGTCTTCGTCGATCAGTTCTGGATCAGGTTTTTTGTTCATAGTAGCGCTTTACCTCTCGTGAATTGGCCTTGCGAAAGCTGATGACGCGAATACCGGAATCGGTTTCAACAAATACCAGCGAATGAACCTGCCCATCAAGAAACCCAAGGGCCGCAAAGCGCACTTCCGGGTAACTCTTGCGGGTATCTTGCCGTATCCAGGCGGAATCAAAATCGAAATCCGCCGCACGTTCAAACGACAAGCCGCGATCACGAATATTGGCGGCATTTTTGGCGGGATCGAATTCGATTTTCATGAGATAAATTGTACAGACAAAATATTAATGTGCCAAGTATTTTGTGGGGACAGAAAAGCCCTTGACAAAAACATTCCATTCACTCGGCAATTAAGGGTTGAAAGAACGCAGGATGGGGTGAGCGAAGGAAACCCATCATTTCTCCCTCTGGAACTCCGATGGGCTTCGCTTCGCTCACCCCATCCTGCTCCCTATATTTTCTAACCCCTATATTTTCTAAATTTAATTAAAGAATGTTTGGCTACTGTGGTAGTTTTCATAAAAGAATTATTATAGTAATTTAGAAAATTCGGCAGGAAATGCGGCGCGTTGCGCCGGAGATACGGGGGACGGGCGACCTGTGGTCGCCCGAAATCACCCGTTTGCAAGCATCGGGCGGCGACTCTCCCTCTGGAACTCCGATGGGTTTCGCTGGCGCTCTACCCATCCTACCTGCCGGATGTATTCCACGTTCCCGCAGGTTCAAAACAAACGGCGCTCCAAGGAGCGCCGCTGTTTAATTCCCCTCCGTGGAGGGGTGGCGGCGAAGCCGACGGGGTGGTTAAGCCTCCCTCTTCGAGGGAGGTGGCGCGAAAGCGCCAGAGGGAGATTGGCTGCCCCTGCGCGGCCTTGGGAGGATCCGGTTTCCTTCAACCCTTGATTGCCGGGTGAATGATTTCAATCATCAGTTGCGTCCGTTCTGGCAGGCCGCAGCCGCGCTGCCGGGATGGTGACGCTGAAGCAGGAACCCTGCGAGGGCGCGCTTTCGATTTCGAGTTTTGCGTCGTGCCGTTGGAGTACGTGCTTGACGATGGAAAGCCCCAGCCCGGTTCCGCCGCTGGCGCGGGAGCGGTCGGAGTCGACGCGGTAAAAGCGCTCCGTCAGGCGCGGGAGATGCTCGGGGGCGATGCCGGGGCCGCTGTCCCGCACGGAGAAACGCGCGTCGCCATTGGCTTCTGCCTGCCAACGGACGGTGACGATGCCGCCGGGCGGGGTGTAGCGGATGGCGTTGTTGACGAGGTTGAAGAAGGCGCTTTGCAATTCGGATGCGGAGCCGGCGATTTCGGCGGAGGCGTCGATGCCTTCGAAAATGAGTTCGTGCCCAGGAGTCTCCTGCCCGGCCAGATGCGCGGAAAGGGCGCGGGCGTCGATGCCGATCCGTTCCAGCAGGGCGCGGACGGGCGTCCATTCGTTCATTCCGGGCGCGGCGCTGCCTTCCAGGCGGGAGAGGACGAGGAGGTCGGCCACCAGGTTTTTCATCCTTTCCGCTTGCTGCGCCATGCGGTGGAGGATGCCGGCCCGTTGGGCCTCATCGAGCGGCAGGGTTTGCAGGGTTTCGACGAAGCCTGCCAGCACGGTCAGCGGGGTGCGGATTTCGTGGGAGACGTTGGCGATGAAGTCGCGCCTCATGGCTTCGGCCTGTTCGATGGCGGTGATGTCCCGCGAGAGCATGAGCAGGCGCCCTTGTCCATAGGGGAGAAGCCATATTTCGAGGCGCAGGGGGCGGGAAGGCGTGCTGATGGGGCTTCCCAGGATGATGGCTTCCTCGAAGTCGCGTGAGGCGAGGCTGTTGACCAGCACGGGGTCGCGCAGCAGGTGCGTGATCCGCTGCGAGATGTCGCGGCGGATATCCAGCCCGAAATGTTCGCAGGCCATGCGGTTGCACCATTCGATACATTCCTGTTCGTCCAGGATGATGAGCCCGTTGGGCGAGGCTTGCAGCGCGGACTGGAGCTTGTGCAGGCGGTTTTCGGCTTCTTCCGTTTCGCGCCTTTGCTTGCGGAGGAGTCGCTGGATGCGTTCGGCGTTTTCCTGGCGATCATTGTCGAGCCATCGAGACGGCGGCGGTGTGTCAGGGTGATCCTGGATGCGGTGCAGCCAGCCGGAAAAAATCTGCGAGCGCCAGGTATCCGCCACCAGCGCGCCCACAGCCAGACCCAGGGTTATCCCCAATTCGATTGATCCGGTCTGCCAGACAAGCACTACGCTTGCTGCAAAAAGAATCAGCAGAAAGATCAGCCGGAAAAACAGGGAAGGCATGGGATTCAGCAATCCGGCTTCGAGCTGAGGCGGTAACCTGCGCCGCGCACGGTTTCGATCATGGCTCCGGCTTCCCGGAGGGATGCGCGCAGGCGCTTGATGTGGACGTCGACGGTGCGTTCCTCGATGAATACGTGATCCCCCCATACCTTGTCGAGCAGGTTGGCGCGGGAGTGGATGCGATCCGGGTGCTTGAGCAGGTAATGCAGCAGGCGGAATTCGGTCGGCCCCAGCGTGAGTTCCTGGCCCCGGTGGCAGACGCGCAGGGAGGATGCGTCGAGCGAAAGTTCTCCCACGCGCACCGGGTCGGTGAGTTGTTCGGGCGCGCGGCGGCGCAGCAGGGCGCGGATGCGCGCCATGAGTTCGGCAGGGGAGAAGGGCTTGGTAATGTAGTCGTCGCCGCCGCTGTTGAGTCCGGCAATCTTGTCGATTTCCTCGCTGCGGGCCGTGAGGAAGATGATCGGGATGTTTTTCGTACGCGGCGCGGCACGCCATTTGCGGGCAAGATCGAGGCCGCTCTGGCCTCCGGGCAGCATCCAGTCGAGCAGGACGAGATCCGGCAACACGGCACTCAGTTCCTGTTGGGCGGCAACCCCGTTTTCTGCCGCAATCGCCTCGAAACCTTCGTGGCGCAGATGGACGAGGATGAGCTCGACAATGTCCTGCTGGTCTTCGACGACCAGCACGCGCGGTTTCGGGGTAAAGGCGGCGTTCATGAAAATGGGGCCTGTTCCGGCTGGATGATGGCTTCGATTCCCTTGAGCTTGCTGTGGCGCACATCCATGCCGTGGACGATGTAGATGATGAATTCGCAGATGTTCTTGGCGTGGTCTCCGATGCGCTCGATGGCCTTGGCGATGAACAGCAAGTCGAGGCTGCTGCTGATAATGTGAGGATCTTCCATCATGTAGGTAATGAGTTTTCGCGTGAAACCCTTGAATTCGCGGTCGATCAGGTCGTCTTCCCTGTAGATGGAAATGGCGGAGGCCACGTCGAGCCGGGCGAAGGCGTCCAGCGCGCGGTGGATGAGGTTGGCGGCCAGGTCGGAGGCTACGCGCAGGTCGCCGATCGGCATCTGGCGGGTTTGGCCGCTTTCCACAAGGGATTTCACTCGCTTGCCGATCTTGTGGGCCTCGTCTCCGGCACGTTCCAGGTTGGAGGTGATCTTGGAAATGGCCAGCAGCAGGCGCAGATCGCGGGCAGCGGGCTGGCGGCGCGCGACGACAGTGGTGATCGCGCGGTCGATTTCCATTTCCATCCGGTCGACCAGGGTTTCCGTTTCGAGCACGTCGTCGATTTCGGACACGGAAAAATTTGCCAGCGAGTGGATGGCGCGCTGGATCTGCGCTTCCACCAGCCCGCCCATTTTCATGAGTTGCGAGGAGACGCCGTTCAGGTCGCTGTCGAACTGGGAGGAGAGATGTTTTTCGCTCATGTCGTTCTCTTGGAGGATCGGAGTTTTCAGCCGAAGCGCCCGGTGATGTAATCCTCGGTTTCACGGCGCGCGGGTTTCAGGAAGATCTGTTCGGTTTTACCGAATTCGATGAGTTCGCCAAGATACATGTAGGCAGTGTAGTCACTCACCCGGGCGGCTTGCTGCATGTTGTGCGTCACGATGATCAGCGTGTAGTCCTTCTTCAATTCCGCAATCAGTTCTTCGATGCGCGCGGTGGAAATCGGGTCGAGCGCGGAGCAGGGCTCGTCGAGCAACAGAAGTTCCGGCTTGATCGCAATGCCGCGCGCGATGCACAGGCGCTGTTGCTGTCCGCCCGAAAGGCTCGCGCCGTTCCAGGCAAGTTTGTCCTTTACTTCATCCCAGAGCGCCGCTTTCCGGAGTGCCCATTCCACGCGCTCTTCCAGTTCGATGCGGGAGAGATTCTCGAACAGTTTTACCCCAAAGGCGATGTTGTCGAAGATCGACATCGGGAAGGGCGTAGGTTTCTGGAAGACCATGCCGATGCGGGCGCGGATCAGCGCCACGTCCTGTTTCGAGGTGAGCAGGTTCTCGCCGTCGAGCAGGATGCTGCCTTCGGCGCGCTGCTCCGGGTATAGCTCGAACATCCGGTTGAAGGTGCGCAGGAGCGTCGATTTGCCGCAGCCGGAAGGGCCGATGAAAGCCGTTACGCAGCGCTCGGGGATGTCGAGGTTGATCGACTTGAGGGCCTGGAATTTTCCGTAATAAAAATTCAGGTCCCGCAGGGCCATCTTGATCGGCACGGAAAGGGCGAGGGAGGAAGGTTCTGCCATGTTCATTTCAGTTTCTCACGGGAGAGCATCCGGGCCAGGATGTTGAGGCCGAGTACGGCGAGCGTAATCAGGAACACGCCGCCCCACGCCAATTGTTGCCAGTTTTCGTAGGGGCTCATGGCGAATTGCAGGATCGTTACCGGCAGGTTGGCCAGCGGGCCGGAGAGGCTTGCTTTCCAGAACTGGTTGTTCAACGCGGTGAAAAGCAGCGGCGCGGTTTCGCCGGAAATGCGCGCGACGGCAAGCAGGATGCCGGTCAACACCCCGGAACGCGCGGCGACCAGCGTGATCCGGGTGATGACTTTCCACTTCGGCGTGCCCAGCGCGTAGGCGGCTTCGCGCAGCCCGGAGGGGATCAGCGCCAGCATGTTTTCGGTCGTGCGGATCACGATGGGGATGACGATGAGCGTCAGCGCCGCCGCGCCCGCCCATCCTGAAAACTCCCTGAAGCGCATCACGATGAGCGCATAAACGAAAAGGCCGATGATGATGGACGGCGCGGAGAGCAGCAGGTCGTTGATGAAACGTACCGTCGCCGCCAGTTTGCCTTGCGGGTCGTATTCGGCCAGGTAAATGCCGGAGAGGATGCCAATGGGGGCGCCGACGAAGGTCGCCAGCGCCACCATCAGGAAGGAGCCCATCATCGCGTTGGCCAGGCCGCCCGTTCCGGGTTCGTCGCCAGCGGGCGGCGTGTTTTCCGTCAGCATCGACACGGACAGGCTGGAGATGCCGATGTGGATGGTTTCCCACAATATCCACGCCAGCCAGAACATGCCAAACAGCATTGCGATCATGGAAAGCGCAATCGCAGCCTGGTTGAAGCGCTTGCGGCGGGCAAAACGCGCGGCTTTGGATGCTGCCACGGAATTCGCGTCCGCACTCATACGCCCTGCCCTTCGTTCTTTTTCAGGCGCATGAGCAGGAGCCTTGAACAGGTCAGCACCGTGAAGCTGATCAGGAACAGGACGAGCCCCAGGTAGATCAGGGATGCCTGGTGCAATCCAGGAGCGGCCTCGGCGAATTCGTTGGCAAGGGCCGAGGTGATGCTGTTGGCCGGCTCGAACAGCGACAGGGAATTCAGTTGGTTCATGTTGCCGATGACGAAGGTCACCGCCATCGTTTCGCCGAGCGCGCGGCCAAGCCCGAGCATGATGCCGCCGAGCACCCCCGTTTTCGTGTAGGGCAAGACCACATGCCAGACCACTTCCCAGGTTGTCGCTCCCAGCCCGTAGGCCGATTCCTTCAGCAATGGGGGCGTCACCTCGAACACGTCGCGCATTACCGAGGCAATGAAGGGGATGATCATGATCGACAGGATGATGCCTGCGGACAGGAGCCCGATGCCTACCGGAGGGCCGGACACCAGGGTTCCCAGGAAAGGAAGCTTGCCCAGGAGGGACTGCAAGGGCTGTTGTACGTAGCGCCCCAGCACTGGCCCGAACACCATCAAGCCCCACATGCCATACACGATGGAAGGCACGGCGGCCAGCAGTTCGATGGCCGTGCCGAGCGGGCGTTTCAGCCAGACCGGCGAGAGTTCCGTCAGGAAAAGCGCGATGCCGAAACTCACCGGAACCGCGATCAGGAGCGCGATGAAGGAAGTGACCAGCGTGCCATGGATCATCGCCAGCCCGCCGAAATCTTTCTGCACCGGATCCCATGCGTTGTGCGCCAGGAAACCCGGCCCGAACTTCTGGATGGCTGGCCAGGCGCCCATGACGAGGGAAACGATGATCCCCAGCAGCAAAACCAGCACAAGAGCCGCCGCGCTGCGCGCCATGAGCGCAAACAGGCGGTCGGCAAGGGGGTTGGAGATTTTCGGATTCAGCCGCATTGGATCAGGGATCGGGGAGTTTCCGGGAGTCTACGGCGGATTTGTGACAGGACGATGACAGGGGAGGGCAGGCGAGTTTATTGACTCGGCACGATAATACTTGAAATATTTGGATTGATCCCCATGTGGTGGAGATGGAAAAAGACGACGCAAGATATTCGACACTGGAGCAACTGCACGAACGGCGCAAGCAAGTGGT
>Ga0123357_10002007_pt1 | contig 22307 bp, 11 predicted proteins | sample TergutEmb28metaG_FD_89873 | JGI IMG/M metagenome (GOLD analysis project Ga0123357, IMG submission 89873) | Embiratermes neotenicus P4 segment gut microbial communities from Petit-Saut dam, French Guiana - Emb289 P4 | ecosystem: Host-associated > Arthropoda: Insects > Digestive system > Gut ... | reverse complement strand
TTTCTCTTCAAAATGCAGTTTGTTTCATAATTCTAACGTATTTGGTTCCTGTTGTATTCACATTTTATATAGAGAGTGTGCTAAAATAAAAAAAAATAATTCCGGCGCCAAAAGGTTAAGGAAATACTTATTCAAGGAAAGGTCTTCAACTATTCAGTTCAGAGCCTTACAATGGACATTAAATAAATGAGACAGTTTGGACTGAATTGGTGTGGCTTAGGACGGGGCAAAGTGGGTGGCTGTTGTCAACGGGTAATGAATCTTTGGGTTTTACAAGAAGCTGGAAACAATTTAAACAGCTGGCTAGCTGAGCTAATCAGTAATGACTCTGCTCAGAGTTCATGTGGCATAAAGTACATTAATTCACGTAAAGTAATAATGAAGAGAAAACTAGCGTTTCCTTGTCGAAAGGAAGCACAAGTGGAGTGTATGGGTACTCTATAAAATATGGTTTCTAGATGTTTTAAAATTCACATGCTTTATTTACAAATAATTCATAACAAAATATTTTCCCCGAACGTCTCTGATTAATAAGAATAAATTGACAGCCGCTTTGTCTCGAAACTGCGGGTAAAGGTGCTATTTGTAACGTTCATCTTTGGGTTTTGAAACGGAGTTCTACTGGGGGAAATAAAATTATGGTCTTTATATACTTACCTAAATTTTAATTTTGATAAATCAAGTATTTATCTTAATATCATCCTTTACTATTATAGAAATTTGTTTCATCTATGAAAACGTTTTAAAAATTCCTCCATATGTTATATTGTGACTTTGATATTCTGATAGTACTAAAAAGTATGATATGACGGGAAAGACATGAAGACATTGCACGTATAAAAGTAACATTGAGGTGCGTTCACATAACCACTGTTATCGTTGAAAAACAATAACTATTACATAGTCTGAGTAAGTGTTTGTGTGTGTGTGTGTGTGTGTGTGTGTGTGTGTAGTCTTAGTTATCCAGTATGAAAAGCGCATGCGTCCTATTATATTGCCATCTGTGGTCTGTCTGGCTTCACAGTATTTTTCCACATTATCTCACAAAAGGAACGTCTTCCGGAAAACGTCAGTGAAAGTAAAATGTATTTTGATTTTCTCAACAATTTTGTCCGAAACTTTTTTCATTCTAAGAATACCCACCCGAGATATAATCGTAAATATACATAGTTTATCATGCGAAGTGTCCGCTATTCTTGTCAATTTTTAATGAAACTTGAATCTTCTTGATAGATTTTCGACATATACTCAAGTATAAAATTTTACGAAAATTCGTCCAGTGGGAGTTGAGTTGTTCCATGCGCGACCGGACAGACGGACAGACGGAAGGACAGACAGACAAACAGGCACACACGACGAAGCAAATAGTCGCTTTTCGCAATTTTGCGATACAAGTATGATATTAATAAACATAAGAAGCTTGAAGAAAATTAGTGGTGAAGTTTTTAAAAAAACCCGGTCATAGATAACATATAATTCGAGCCTTGTTTCAAACAAATTGAAACATATATATTTAAAATATTATCGTGTCCGGAATTGTGAAGAGGTAATCAGGTAATAAGTCAAATAAAATTCGTAACGAATTTCAGTATATTTTCAAGTAACCGCAAAGCCTTTTTGGTTGATCGACTCCTACGAAAATCTGCAATGAATAAAGAACGAAGGGTTTTAATTGCAATACAAAACTACGCTCTGCATAATTACAACTACAAAAAAGAAATATTACAGCTCAGGACTTCAATTGTTCAGCACTTACCTACGATTGTGGCGGCGGCCGTAATGAGAATGACGACGCCGGTCCACATTACGCTGTTACATGACGCCCACTTTACACGACGATATACGTCGCGACGAACTTACACGACTGCTGTAGGCTTACATTCTCTCCTTACTTCAAACAGCACTAGCGCCGCGCCTCGACTCTGTGAACAAACTCCTCAATACACATGCGCCCCTTGTAGTACGGTAATAATAGATCACACAAAACTTGACACGAAGACCAAGCGACCGTGAAAACCGTTGTGCCTGATAACTGGAAACTAAACCTTGCGCGAACCCAAATGTTCTACCACAGATTCCCATGCATGTTCACGCGTAACGAATTTACGTATCCATTCTCTCATTCATGTTACTGTGATTTAAGCCAATAGTTTACTGTCTCAGAGCGGAGGCTGGTGTTTGGTTTGAAATCCATTCTGGGTATGAAAGTGTATATGCGTAATGATATTAATTTTCATTTTAAACTTTGTCCTAAGTTGGAGGCTATAAACGTACCTAAGGCATATAAAATATTTATCACGTTCTGGTAAGCTCACTTGACAGAGCGAAAGCGGAAAACGAACGTGAGTTAAAGTTATTTCTTTTCGGTTATCGGCAGCGCATTATTCCGATTGAGATGTACTCCGAGATCCATCAGACTCTTCAAGCAAATGTTATGCATATTTTCATCTTCCATAGTCGCACTTATGTTCACAGAGGAATATACGACCAATAGTACTGTAATATATTAGATCTATAAACTTCAATATATCGTCTACATTAAAGTTAAATTATTTCACCCTTCATGCAGATCTTAGAAACTTCGCCGACCCTATTACCTCTTAAAAATGTGGTATACATCTAGGTGTTCTATGAAATGTACAGGTGTCCATGCATGTCCATTCGAATCCTGTCTGAGTATTTTGGATAAGTCTCGCTCACTTTGCAGTTTAAAGTAATAATTTACAAGAGATAAAATTATGCATTAAGCGACATTAATAATCTAGATTCCTCGTCCTGCTACAGAAGGAAACAAATAGTTAAATGTTTCATAAACTAAATTACTTTGATAAGGGAGAAAGAAAGAAAGAAAGAAAGAAAGAAAGAATTAAAGGATAGAGTTACAAATTATCCAATAATTTCAGAGTAAATTTCAATTTATTTTTAATGTTCCAATGTTGAGATGAGAACTTCTAATGCTCTGTTAGGTACGAACATAAACTGTTTTACTAGCACGCACAGAAGCTGTACATAAGCAAGAACTCAGTTATGAATGGGACTATAATATTAAAATAAAGTTACAAGAACAGATCATCAGGGTACTGATTGAGTCAGTTCACTGAAATACTGTCAAGGCAAAGATATGTGCAACCGCCTTCGAAAATGCTGAAAACATGAAAGTTAAGAAAGTTCTTGACAAGCAGAACGAATGTCAGCTTCCCAGAAGTAAATCATTGTAGGTTCTTGTATGCTTGTTTATTGCATTATAAAATCTGATGTCTCTGTTTCACTTCTTATTACAGTCAAACCGAATTTCACAGCAGGCAAATAGATTTACCGCGGCTGGTTATCGATGTGAGAAGTTCTTCTGAGAAGGACAGAATCAAAGAAAATGATTATAACTCACTTAAAGAGTAGCTGTCTTTTAAGCAAAAGAAATTGCCAAACGTTTCTCGAAGATGTATATATGTGTATATGATCATGAAGTATTGTAGGAAGAATACCTGTCCGTGAAAAAATAGCGCGGGCGTCTGGTTAGTATTGTTAGACATATAGGCCCCTATCGGTAACACGTTTTCATATATTTCTATAAACATGAATGAAGTAGTGTATGGAATTTACGCAGAGATATAAGCTATAGGCCTGCTTTATTTATAAATAATGAAATAAGTCTAAAATATATATAAATTCAATGATATGCGATTGACGATTTTTGTGACATGTTTGCAACTAATGGTACTTTGAATTCGTACAATTACAAAAATATACAACAACCATACTTGAACCGTGTCTCTAGATATTCAGCTGTGTGCATCCTATAATTCTCATGTCCAACGGTATCGAGAATACACCAACAAGCGGCTCACACTTTTTTTCCCCAGAATCACATATGATAGGCCATTTATTATATTTATTACTGCAGTTCAGGCCATTAAATGTGAACAGCTGTACATTCGGCTTTTTCTCCCCTACTACCATGCTTCCCGATCAGTGATATGATACGTATATATGTGGAAGAACAGACGATTTTCACTGTCATTATCACAATGTACATAACATGAAAGCATAATTCGGATGTGGTGTTTGTTTTTTATGATACTAACTTCCGAAAATACTGAATTGATTTTGATCAACTAAGAACTGGACATTTGTAATTTGCAGCTGAATTTCATTTTTGCTAAAAGCTCAAGTCAGTTTTATGTGGTGATTACGTAAAGATATGCGAGAACTAATGAGTTGAGAGTTTTGTGCGGGATGACACATTTAATATGGCTAGTTCTGCAACAGCATTTATATTGATTAGGATAGGCAATAAATTAATGTATGTGCGAATACGTAAAAAATCGCAAGACTGCAGCGTTGTCCGAATTGGTCTACACATACCTGCGCATTTGTTTTCACTTCTGAGAAGTAAACAAAAATGAATGTAAAACTGACCCTATAAAAATGTTGGATCCCGAAATGCAACTATAAAGGCAGCTGCAAGAGCTTGCGGCGAGAAGGATACTACTCTGATCTGATTATGGCAACAAAACTAGTCCCTGAAATATAGTTACAAGAAGACAGAAAATGTGAAATCCCAAAGTATCAGGCAATTGTAATTGTGAAGTCTCCGTACTATTTGAAAATATATAATTCTACTGGAAATGCTGCCGCACTTTTCGCGAAACTCTTCACTAACTTTGAAATATAATTTCATTTATGTTACACTTTGTATAAATATCATATTTTATTCACCTTTATAACGTTACAATTAATTACTTTCATTTTAACTACCCGAAGGGTTTTCACTCCGAAACATAGAACGGCGCATAAGAGTGCAAATAGACGAAGTAAAGTATCAATTTCAGTGTAATTTTGAACAAAGAAGTTTATGCACAAGGCAAGTAGGGTGAATTAATAAGTCAACAGACTAAATTGCCTTCACAATTTAATGATGTAGTTGTTTGTATTACATGTAGCGTTATATTGTTTTAATGAAATCAAACAGTAATATCACTTACGAGTAGGGTCACAGGCTGCGAAACAATTCCGTTTGCAAAATAAATTTATAATGATGAAGGAAACTGAAACACCTTAGCTTAATGAAGTATTGAATATATTAATAGTTAACTGACAACTGATTTAAGGGAGCCTTATGGGAATTCGTAACTTGATCTTGTATCCTATACTCAGTCACTTTGCAAAACTGTACTATCTCCTCTCGGTAATTGATGTATTGTCGTTCGATACTTCAAATCTGTAGACGTAGTAAATTTATATTGTAATTAAATTTTATTCCTGATTCTTCTGAAAGATTCACCGAGATCCATCAAAGAACGCAGAACAGCTGTTTCGCTGGCAAACTTGCAAATTTCCTGAATGAAGATGCTTACCGAAGAACAGGATGTTGTTAGAATAGTAGAGCCGATAATAAAGCCTCGGGAAGAAGAAGTTAATTTTAAATTCGTCGCGAGCGCAGGTGTCTTTTGAGTGCCGCCGACAGAACGTGACACGAAACTACAATTGAATTGTTCGTGTTCTTGTAAGGTCTAAGTCAAAACGTGTGTATTCTGGGTCCAACCAATAGTACGGCACATCACGTCTGAGGAGAGAGGATCACGGTGAGGTTCTAACTGGTGGGAGAAAGATTACAGCCTACAGAAGAAGCTTATGAAAATATGTTGGAGCGCTTTACGAAGTGGCATAGCCCCCATGCTGCCTGTAACTGCTCATTGTCCTGCAAAGTAGCAAAACCTAAGTTGTTAATATACAGGATGAAGAAAAACATAAGCAATAATTAATATTTCGTGGTGTGTTACTTATTGCAAGAAAAAGTTACGGAAGGAGCAATTTTTGAAACCTAAATGTAGATATGAGGGTAAAGTTAGAATAGGTGTTGAAGAAGCATTGAATGATGGTAACTGGAATCAGCTGGCTCGGAATGGGCCAAGCGGCGGACAGATTTGAAGAAGATATTCTTTTCCACATCAGAAAGGAAAATTTTAGACGAAATGAGAGAATTTTAGCTGCTGAAGAATAACTTTGTTTCACGTAGCACGATATATTCACTGATAGAAAATACATGCAAAGGACAAAGATATTTCCCTAAATACATGCGCTTGCCTGGTCGCCATGTGTTCGATGTAAACCACATTAAAAGCCACAAGAAGGTCGTCATTCTTCAAGGAGAAAGTTCACACCTTAAAACTTAATAATTTAAATTAATTAACAAAAAATTACAGGCGCTCTTTTTTTAAAAAAAAACTGTACTTTCTCGAGCTGGTGAAATTAACCGTCATAAACCCCCATAAGTCTCTAAAATGGCTTCTGAATTCGGATTCACCAGCTGAACACATTCCAATGATATTGAGTTTCGCTTGTATTTTCAGTGTAGCTAACATAGTGATGTTAACCGCAGCTCCTTTGTGCTTTAATTTATTTAACGACGCCCTTTCAACTGTACTTCTTGTGTTGACTTGAGTTAAAAACAACAGTTTATGGACAACTATAGATAACATGCACTGAAACAAGAAATGTGTAATAATGTATATGAAGTTACGAGCCATAGCAGGATTGAAAATCTCACAGCGGTGAAGAAGAGACCAATTTTATAGAATATGGTGCAATGTATGCTTTATGGCAGAGCTTCGGACAAAATTTCTGCCTCCTTTTTCAGGATGGTCCTACGAGATTACCATGAAGTTGGAGACAACAAATCCTTCAGGCGTTGGTGCTTAATCTACGCGACATTGTACGGCAGAGAACTGAAAAGTTTACTGACTGATATTTTTCTATGTGAACGAAGGTAAACAGAGAAAAACTTTGTTCAAAATATCGGACATTGAAGACTTCCGAATAGTGTACAAGAGCTTTAACTTATCCACCGACATTTTCAGCTATCATTATGTGAAGTAAAAGAGACAGTTCATACATACCGCTTTAGAGATTCGGTTTGTTCTTACTTTAGAATGTGCCTGTCTTAGTGCTTTTCTAGAATGCAGCACTCTATAGAGGTAATCACGGTCGATTATTCGCCATTTATCAAGACCTGGCTTTTGTCCTCCCATCTGAGGATCGAGAAGTGGCTTCTGAAAAGGTTCTGTGCCATAACTTGATTCCTTTAATGGAAGGTCGGATTCTTGCAGTGTCCAGCCCCATTCATACTTTATACTGTATACAGACTCACACAATTGAATGATACGTGCTGCAGCAGACACGCCATTATACCGACCAAGTCACTGATCTGGTCCTCAGTTCTCCAACACCTCATGTTTTGTATCAAACACACTGGAAATAAAGAGAGGCGTGATGGTTTATTCAAAAGGGATCTCGGATGTTTAAATATAATACCCCTTTCAACTTCAAATACAAAACGTATGAAATTTAAAAACTTCAGTCAACAACTGCATAGAGCCGAACTTTTTTGGTAATCTGACAGTCGCTTAACTTAATCACTAAATTAACCTCGTCCTATACGCATTAGATTTTAATGATTCTGTTTTACAATAGCCTTAATACAGTCTGATATAACGCGGCGTAATCCACCCACTTTCACACTCGTTCATATACATTACATCAATATGACACTTCTCTTATCGCACAAAGAACATGTAGTGACACTTAGAGCTTGTAAATTTAAAATATTCAGGCTAGTTAAATGTTAATATCCTTCGTTTGTATTAGAAGCTGTTTTCGCAATTTTATTTGATGGATACGCCAAAGTATCATAAACTGACGACGGTGGAGAACCACACTGACATTGCTCCATTCAATATTTTAAGCGAGACTATTATCCACAGTTCCAAGAGAGTCCACTGACGTGGTTTCTTTTTTATTTATAAATTTTTCTTTTGAAAGCCGCAACGTAAACTTGTACTCTTAAGGTTACAATTTAACATCAAACTTACGAAACCTACATTCCTATTGCATATACATTTAGTCCAACGTACTGAAGAGTATAGTTGATTTAGTACTGTTGTAAACATTTATTTTTGTAATGAACGTGTTAAATAATCAGGTCTAAAATTTCAATGTACGTCATAATGGGGGTCACAAACTCAAAGACTGGCATCATCGCAGACTGTAATTGTAGTTTTTCAAACATTATCTCGTAAATCTGACGTTTATTGGACCGTGCATCATTGTGATAGTTGAAAAATAAAATAACCAACAAGATGTCACTTGTTATATTTACTTTACTTCTTAGATACTCAACATGTTTCGGGCATTAATATGTCCATCTTCAGGAATTTGCAACTATGGTGTTGAACTACCACATTGGCTGTATTGTTCTTGGATTGCTGTGTGTTGGAGTTAGGGTGCGATTCGGCTAGCGTGGTAGTTCAACACCATAGTCGCAAACTCCTGAAGATGGACATATTAATGCCCGAAACATGCTGAGTATCTAAGAAGTAAAGTAAATATAACAAGTGACATCTAGTTGTTTTTTTTTATTCTTCAACTATCAATTATCTCGTAAGTTATATTTAAGTTACTTTAATTTATATAATCTTACATTCCACATATCTATTTAGAGTCGTTCAATATTTATAGCCATTAAACAAAAGTCTAAACATTTTACACTGCAGCCATGTTGTTATTTTAGACTAAATACATGTAATACTAAGCAAAGTTTAATGTTTCCAATATTTCCTGCAAAACATCACTTTACACCTCGAAAGAAAATGTCATCATGTCACTTCCTTCTCAAACTTTGGCACGATCACCGTGTTGTTTGTACCGATGCAGTAAACTGAAAGAAAGTCTTTGGTGTTTTAATTACGTAATAGGACTTGTGGACATTGGTTATATATTTCGAAAACTGATATAAGAGACACACAGACACAAACACACATACAATTGTACATCTACACCCAAACTCCCTCCCATACACACAACCGCACGCAGCATGGTAACGTCAGTCCTCTTTTAGTTAAAATTACAAGACCAAGCGCTGCTTACTGCTGTGAACGTATGGTTTGTGGGCCCAACATTTGTGTCCTATTCTTCAACTGTCTTTCGTGCAGTAAAGTTACGATATCACTTGAATGTTTCCTGCTCTGTAGTTTCATGAAAGTGTATGGTGGTCTAATGTTTAGGAGTGTGGGGAGCTTGGGACACGGCAGTCTGCATTAGGGAAACGAAGAATACACACAAAGTTTTAGTCAGGAAAAGTGCTTTGAAGAGACTGCTTGAGAGTCTTATGGGATGGTTGGGTAGGTAGGGTGATAGAAGTAAAATGGTTTTTAAAGGAATGAAGTGTGGCGTTTTGGGTTGGATTCATTTGAATGAGGATAGGAAAGAGAGGCAGGTTGCTGGGAAGAGGGTAGAACATTTTGAGGATTTATAAACGGTGGGAAATTTCTTGACAAGTTGTGTTGAAGTAGTAAACTGTGTTCCAGTGAAAGACGAGTCTTTAAAGACGTTTCCAGTTTTGCTTCAGTACGCAGAATTTAATTCCGGTTGAAACGAGTTTATAAATCACAAACCCTGTTAAATCTCACAAAGTTACAAAGTTACACAAGAAGACTGTGAGAAAATGTGTATCGCATCCAAAAACATACCGGCTACCCTTATTGCTGCATTTTACAAATACCTGCCAATGCATGATTTCATGCTTTCGTCGCTGTTCTGGGTTGTGACGAAGGGTATGTTAGTATATGTTCACCGACGTTCCGGGACAGCCTATCAGCCCCATTTTCAAAGGTCAAGCAATATTTTACTACTTCATATGACACTTGACCCTCGAACTACCAACTTAGTTTGCGTAACAACCCAGAAGAGCGAGGAACTTACCTACCAATCCTGTCCACAATAATGCTGTAAGAAATTAGTCAAAGTCAAATAGGAAACCGGAAGTTTGCAGTTATCTAATGGAGTGCTTCGTCGGATTCTCCTCCATTGTAATCACACACATGTTTCTGAGTAACATGAAATCGACGTTTGAATGAAAAATTTATGACACCTAAAGTTCAAATGAGCGAATAAAAGAAACAATGGTTAAAAGACTGTGCGCAGTAAGAATGACGTCTAGAGAATGTCGTAAATGTTTGTGTGACTGCAATCCGACCTCAAAAATGTTTAAATTTTCGGGGATATTTTCGTTTGAAAAGTCAGAACTTCTGGTCTTGTAGTCTGAAACATTGATGTGTTGCCACGTTACCCGACACGGTTCCCTACTCACGACACCTCATTCATATTGCATATTCGACGGCAGGAACACAAATGCATTTCGCTTTGTTCAGCTACGGCGCTTCTTGTTTCAGAACTCGGAGACAGACGCAACCCAAGTCTAAGTAAGGATAGGAGTGCAGACTGCCTAGGGACTGGAAGACCGGCTTTCCTTTCTCGGTAACAGACACAGGTACGGCATCTTCTTATATGCAGCCTTGTACAGTCTGCCTCTGAGACACGACCAAGCTCCTACCTACTTAGCGCTTGAGGCGGAATATAAAACAGCATAAGTATGCTACAAGCATATCTTAAAAACCAAATATATGGAAGTAAATTTTCCTGCATTATCGACAATAAAATAACTATTATGGTGGCGAAACTTACCTGATTTTATGATCCAGGTATTCCGTATGTGAAAAAGAACTTTTTTAAAAATACAATACTGTTTGTCTTGAGAAAAGTTATGATACTCGAGGATATAAGTAACTTTATAATTTAACTAATAACATATATTTCTTTATAAAAGTATACATATACATTATTGTGTAAAATGCAAAGAAATTTGCTTAGAACTAAAGCTGAGGATTGTAACTTGGTCAGCTTCTGCACGTCCGTGCCTCTCTGTGTCTGAATAATTTATGTTATAGACCGCAATTCCAGCGAATTTCCCTGGTTGGATTGGTTCCCTAATTGACCCGCAACTGAATCTAAATTATTTATAATTCAATTGATTAATCTCGGCTCAATGCAAGTTATTCAACAAGTTAGAAGATTTAATCAGAATAGATATCAAATGCTTACAGAGAAAGAGGTTCAATAATATATTTACGTATCGCCAGAAAAGAAGATTTAATTGTAATGTAAATATATTTAAAAATAATTGAATATATGGTACAAAGAAGGGTGTGTTCGAAAACAGTCTGCTACCTATAAGACTGCTTATTCTGATGCATGTAAAACACGCTATAAAATATCTGTATATACAACCGTCTTCCTGAAGATGAACCCTCGGTTTCGATATATTTATGTAGAAGGTAACAAAAATTAAAAATTAAAATATTAATTTAGAGAGGAAACATTTTGTAAGTTTATATTTTATAATTATATAAAAGGCACGGAACAAAAAAAATAAAATCCACTTGTAGTCGACGATTTGATATCGAAAACGTCCAGTTGGAAACAGGAAATTTTAACTTATGACTAATTTGCATGTAACGTAAAGTAAAGTAAAATAAAGTAAAATAAATTAAAGTAAAATAAAGTTCACCATAGAACAGGCCACGAAAGTCCAGAGGGGGAGTACAGGTATAGCTGTACTCTTTCTTTAATCTCAGCGCTAGATACAGGTGGGTGGTAAAGGCCACGCCTCGGCCGCTTTACCCCCAGGAAAGACCCAGTACCCGTTATATAGGAGGCTGAGTGCGCCTCAGAACCGGTCTGGAAAGGTGTGGTATAACTTGCCCCCACCGGGATTCGATCCCTGACCGTTCAGCCTGTAAAGAGTCGCTATATCGACTGAGCTATTACGGCTCCAACTAAACCTACATAAAAAATTAAAACACAGGGGTTTGGGAATTTGAAGGTTTTCTTCTCATATACGCAGGTTGTAACTGATCCATGTACCATAGCTGGCGATAGGGCTTACCTATAAATCTCATTAACAGTCTCGGGCCCAGGGTTTGTAATGCCCAACGAGAGAGATGAAATGTTTGGTGTAGATCTGCCATCCTTCATCACATACGATGCGGATCATAAATCAGAATAGCTGAAGATGATGGCTGCACTCTTATCGCGCCCTGCCAAGCCCTGGCCCTGTGACGCTACATTCATCAGACTGCTGATGTCATATAAGCTAAGTTTTCAGCCAGACGGTCGAGTGTTCGAGATAGTCTCGTACCGTCATCTTGTTAATGCAAACAGCCTGTCACGTAGTCTAAAGCCACATTCATGTTCTAGTTATATTAGATTTTAATAAAACTGTTTAAAGTAATAAGCAAAACGTGTTTTTTCACTTTATATTGGCGACATGTTGTTGTACTCTAGACATCAATAAATATTATTGGATTTAAAACGAATAAAATGACGGTGGGATGTGTAAAGCTTATGAAGAATATGATAAACACAGGCAAAGAGTTAGACCGAAGAAACTGAAATGTCACTATATGGAATTGTAATAAAAAGATGGTGTAAATTATGAACCGGATTGGTATGACTCTCGACAGTGCAGAGCTACAGGCTCCTCTAAACACGGTTGAGAAATTTTAGATTTTATCAGAGGTGGATGATTTCCTGAGCAGCTCTTCGCTTATCGCTGTATTAGCCTCTTGTAAACGGAATTTAACCTGCATTACACTTAACGACACAGCTAGTACCACGCTGTCTACACACTGGGTAATTTAATGTATTAGGCTTACGAATAAAAAACCGTAAATCTTTTGTGGCCTGAAACTTGGGTGACCTCTTTCTTCTGAGAGACACAAGAAAAAAATCCGGTTAACTCAAGTACATAAATTAACATAACTAAAGAGGTCAGATTCGAGAGAAGCAAGTTTGAAAACTGCCTTTCCTTCTGCAAATTAAGTTACGTATTTTCATTTGGCCTACTTTTAAAAATTATTTCAGTAACTCAGTTACATAGTTACAGGGTGATCAATGAGTTGTGAAGTGGAAAGAACGATAACGGAACCTGTCATGATATAACTTTTGACACTATACGAGCGTTTGATTCGAGGGTACGGAGAGACCAACGAAATAATGAAGCCGGTCTCCGGGTTGAGATTTGAAACGGGGGTTTCCAGAATACGAAGAAAACTTGTTAGCACTCGACAGCGACTGTGAAAATTGAAATATAACATAAAATAAAAATACTAATGCATTTCCTTCTCCGGGTCATAGTAGCATGAATGTGGAGCATGGGTGGGATGGGAAATAGAAGGGAAAGTCTGAATTTCTCGAGTAAAACCGCGTCCTCGTGTTATTTGTTACTGCATATGCTGCATGGACTACGCTTCTAGCGAACCCAACCCTCCTGGTCCGTGTACCGGAAAACGTTATGTCCTTAGTAGGCGTACGGAATGTGTTGTCAATCTATGGCACATAGTATTAACTTCGTTAAAAAGTACACTTAGGTGAGACTAACAACAGACTCTGTGTTCGCTTATATGAAGATGCCACCCCACAGTTCAAAGTGTATGGTTACACACACAGTGCGGCTCCATTGTACACAGAGAGTATAAAATATCTTTGTCCAGGGGAAAGTGTCTGGGAACTGCATGTACAAAAAGTCTTGCCTTAATGCGGAAGAATTTAAAACTTTCTCCCTGTTACTTACTTATTTCTGACATTAATGTGACTACTACATTGATCCTACAAGGAAAACTGGAAGACAGCTAGTAACTTGTTTGTTTTAACGTTTCGAACTTGGCAAATGCAAGTTTGTCCTTCGATGTAGACCACAATTTACGTCATGTTAAAGTGATTTCAGTTGTGGGTGACTTACAAGGAGAGCGCTAATTGTAAGGCGGTACTCGGAAACAATCGGCTATTGAAGTTTAATACATTCCAGCCGTTAATAAAAATCAGAACGTAACAAATATTCGAGAATTACACGTGGAACAGTGCAAAAGAGACACACGTGTATTATTCTTAGGTCAGGGTCCTACATTGCGTTATCATCTTAACCTTTAGACGCCTAATGACGACTGTAGTGGTCGTACCGCACCGCTAACATCTAAAAGTTGCATTTTATATATTTATTCAACAAATATAGGTACTGAATAATTTAAACACGGTATATACTTTCCGTTTTTTCCTCTTCAAAATGCAGTTCGTTTCATAATTCTAACGTATTTGGTTCCTGTATTATTCACATTTTATTTACAGGGTGTGCTAAAATTAAAAAAAAAATAATTCCGGCGCCAAAAGGTGAATACTGATATATTGTGGTTAAAATCCAAGTCATTGCGTATTTTTCTCCTCTTTCGTGTGATTTGACCTCCTGTGTTGATCGCCCCCCCCCCCTACAAAAAGGCTGTCCTTCCTCATAATGTATTTAAGTTATTCATTGTTCCAGAATTAATTGTGAACAGAAGAGTTCGATGTAATTAGTGACCAACTAAGAAAGAGAGAGGTTTGGTGCCTGAATTTTCGCGACAACTTGCCGGTTTCATATTTAAGGGTCAAAGGGTCTTCGCGGAAATTTAAGGTCTTGAATATGAAACCATTACTGTCTCTGGAAACATTAGGCACCAACCACCCAGAGACAGAGCAGCTGTTCCCAGAAAAAACAAAGACCTGTACAGCACTGCAGCAAAAGCCTAAAAAATTGCAAAAGACATTTACTTGTGGAATATTTCTAGTCTTGTTCATTTCAGTTTAGAATATTTATACTTCTGTTATTGTTAAAAATTAATTACACCAAATTAATTTCGCTGAACCCAGATTTCTTTGCGACGTTAAAGTTAAAACCTGGTCTAGAAATTCACCTTCAGAAGTTACTGCGAAATAAAGCAATTTAGAGGGCACATTTAGTGAAAGCGGAAGCAGAGGATAAAAAGAAAAGTGAGGAATTGAGGAAGAGTAAAAGAATCAAATGATATCTGCTAAGGTGACAGTGCAGACGGACGTAATCTGCAAATTACTGAAGAAGTGCAGACTGGCTGAAACGAGGAAGCGAAGGCGGTACAGCAGATGACGATGTTAAGACAAGAGACACCGGAATGGATCACGGAAAGTCCAACTCTTTGACAGTTTGGAGATGCTGATGATGTCGTTACGAACTTCCGTTACCAGAGTAGGCTACTCAATAGCAATATAATGTTACCGAAGTTAGATGTGGTTATGGCGTTCATGTCAGATGAAGTTCCTAGTCAAGCAGACATAAGAACGACATCAAACAACCGCAGATCAATCAGACCCGTGTGGACTCTATAGAAGCGTTTACAGAGTTCCATGTACAAACACGGTTGAAGGCGAGTAACGAGCCAAAATTAGCAATCGAGCTGTTAGCAGCCATGCTTGGTATTTGAAAAGTTCCTAGCTCGTAACTCGGTCTGAAAAAATATATAGTCTTAAAGACGTTCGCTGGTTTCTCATACGCATAAGTAAATTTTCTAAGTAACAACCCTATTTCAAGTTGGGTCGCGACCGCTTACATGAAACTATATTTAAATTTATTAGTCACTATTAAAGTTTAGTATTCGAGTGTGTATAATCTGCACCATCGAAAGAAAGGTAAATGTAGTATATCACACCTAAATTACATTAAAATTCGGTGCAACGTGTCATGCTTCAAACACAATCGACATGAAAGAGTATGGATGGTGTAAGTTTACGACTTGGTGTGAACACTCTATGGGCACTTTACTGTGAAAATAAATAAAGATGTCCCATCCAACCATGGAAGGAGTTGAAAATATGATTGTAGTTTTACGTACTAAAGCCTAATTTGACGTTCAGGTGACCGTGCACAGTGGTAAATTCTTATAATAAAACCAACTAGATGCACTAATTTCTCAAATTTATATTTGGAATAAAACTCTACATGTTTCGGACAGTTCTTCTGCCCATGAACATGAGTTTTTCACTGTACACACACAGCAATGATACATGTCATACAGATTTGCTGACAGCTTGCTGTCAACAAACCTGTATGGCATATACCATTGCTGTGTACAGTGAAAAACTCCTGATGATGGACACAGGAACTGTCTGAAACATGTAGGGTTTTATTCCATAATTAAATTTCAGAAATTAGTGGATTAGTTAATTTTATTATAAGAATACTTAATTCTTTTAAAATGTGACGTTTTAAGAATATATCCTAAATACAGAGGCACAACTTCATAACTTTATAATTCGAACTTCGGAGTGTGCAGCTGTAAATAAGCTAAACTCTTCATGACGATCAGAGACACTTTCTAACCGTATGAACAGGAAGTAATGTTCCTTATTCACCACACCTTACTTCACGATTGACTGTACTAAAAAGCGAACAGCCGAAGAGTGCGTTTGATATTTACTGACAAACCAACAAATGGGCTTTTATAAATATGTTCAATCACACATCATTACTTTCGAACAACATGTTTCGGTCATTCCTGTGACCATCATCAAGGTGCCTTACTAATGTACAGTCATTATACTATTTATTGTACAAAAGTGTATGATAAAACCACTTGGTGTTACGCATGATTCCTACACAGCTCCCTGTGGACATAAAATAGCATATTATGTTATCGTTAAAGTACACAGAAACATTTTGTTAAAGAGTAATAACAAATGATTGAGCATATTTGTAAAAGTGCATTTGTTGGTTTATCATGTAAGTTTATTCTACGGACATGCTACACTCAAAGCCCTGCACACTACTTTTCCGTCACTTACATCTCAAGAGAATTACTGGATACTTTGCACTTAATTATAGGCACTAATGTTTTTTCCTAAGCATGTTATTCATGTATGTTTTCAACTGCTAAGTGCCCATAGAGTCGGTACAAACCCAAAGAGCACCCGTCCAGACCAGCCACCTGTACAATAGGCACCGAGTCTCTTTCCCGCGGGTAAAGCGACCGGGGCGTGTTGCTAACCACCCATTCCAAACTAATGTCGAGGTTAAAGAAAGAGTTGAGCTATATATTTACTCCTCCTTTGGGTCTTTATGGGCTGTTCTAGGTTGAACTTCAATTATCACGGACTCCGAAAGGTTGCCCTACTACGAGTCCCTTCTGCTCGTCACCGTTCTACTTCCTGTGGACCTACCACAGAACAATGGGCTGTTACGACTTTCAACCTCCACAATCAGTTTCTGTCTCACACAAAACAAAATGTTTCCCCATTACTGCGTCCTTTACATCTGTGTGTTTAGAAAATCGCAGGTTATTTCCAGAATTATATGAAAGTTATATCGGCTCGCCACGGGCTGGACGGTACAGGGATCAAATCCCAGTGGGAGTGAGATTTTTGGCACCTTTACAGACCGGCCCTGGAGGCCACACAGCTTCCTTAACAAAGGGTATCGGGTCTCTTTCCAGGGCGTAAAGCGGCCAGGTCGTGGCGTTGACCACCCTACCAGCTAGCGCTAAGGTTAAAGAAAGAGTATAGCTATACTTCTCCTTCCCTCCAAGCCTTCATGGCCCGTTCTGTAGTGAAATTTATCCTGTAAATCATTATATAAAAATCCTTAATATATTCTGTGGGCATTTCACAGCATTTGCATTGTTAAGAGTTGGGTCCACGTACAACAAATACATATTGTGGTTCGAAACGATTAAAATGTGTACGAGTTTCTAGACGATTCTGAAGATTCATTACTTCTATGTTTAATTATGCGAGTACAATTTAATTTATTCTTATTGGTATCGTGTCCAAAAACATACTCTTTAAAAGACGTGAATGAACTGTAATTCACTCCTAATGTCTTACTAAAGGACGATGTTTTATTGATTGTGGGATTAATGAGGCGTTAACAAAGAAAGGGACTGTATCTTCTAAGAGCAATATGCGTTCTGTGCCACTGAAGATGCGCAAGAGCCTACGCCACGCCGGAGAAAGGAAAATTCCCACATACATTCTTTGCACCTTGATCTTCTGAATACTTCCAGCAACTCTTCACGAATTTCATAAAGACGCTAACAATATTAAACTTGTGTTTTTTGTATCGTGAATTGTGATACAGTTACGTAACGTAAACCAACAAAATGCACATTTTTAAATTAAATGTTTTAATTAAATTTAAAAAGTGTGCATTTTGTAGGTGTACATTACATAATGTTAACAGCTCCAGTAATGTCAATTTGCGTCGTGTTATTGAGGTTTATTCTTACCCCGCACTGGGTAATTCAAACTTAAGATCCAAGAACAATGGTCGACACATTTAAACATTGTAAGGCTGGATTCCTGCAGCGTACAAGATCAAATGTTTAATCTGACTTTGAGAACATTTTCAAAACATGTCGCTGTTGATTGGTATTATTATTATTATTATTCTTACTGCTCTCATTAGATTCCTATTCTTAGGGCAGATTGAATGCTAAGTAGATATTTTGTCTACGTTAATTGTTGGCAGAATAATATAAAGTGTCAAGTTTTTCTGTCTCCATTCTCTTCTTAAAAGAACTATTCATACAGAAATTGTATGTAAGTTTATGCCGTGTCGTGTTCGTGATTCCAGACGGTTAGCTCTAATGGTTCAACAGTTGTTGACAAAGAAATGAAAGCCAGATGTAAATGTCGTTCATATTCTATTTCGTTTTTTGTATTGTATAAGAAATGTCTGGAAATATTCCATACTTGTCAGAACCTAGTTATCTTACATTTAATTGACGCGGCAATGTGTTTCAAAATACGCCAGGACAGCTGCCTTTCATGTTCGTTCCATTTCCTTATTTTCTGATTCTTATATCATTTGACTATGTCCTGTCATATTGTCTGTTGTTAAAGGATTCATCAAACAAAACAAAACACGTTAATGCTTCTGCCAACCGTAATTCCACTCATGCTGTGGTATGGGACAGTACAGTACTGCACAAAACTCAAATTTTATTGCCTAACCTAGCTGCACATGTACTTAGTCCTTATTGTTTTAGTGATAGAGCCTTAAAATGATGACTTTTCTGAGCGTTCTGCTTTTCGCCTGTAAGTGCGGAGGGTTTATGTTTGCGTGGTGGAATGTGTTCGCTAGGACTCTAATAAAGGAAGATTACTTGGGTTTCAGGGATTCTGACAACCATTTGCGCACACTAGTAACATTAAAGGATGTTTCACTCTTTGTTATAATGATTACGTGACGCAAATTATCTGAAACAAATTGGTTCAATTAATTACAAATATGGCGTAAGCGTTTCGTTGTATAAAGCAATTCGCATATCTTGCTCCTTACCTGAAAATATTGATGAGAAGGATAGAGAGAAATCATTATGCCGCGTGTGGAAATAATTACTGAAACAAAAACAACAGTGAATCATCACAATAGAGGCCCAGTGAAGGCGCATACTGTATCCGACAGCTTAAACTCTCGAGCCATTGTTCCGTGTTTCGGTGAGAGCTAACTTGTGTATTGTCACGTCAGTAAAGATCGCTGTTCTACGTCTTGTTTGCGACATTCCCAGGGACTGAATAGTACGAATGTGAAGTATCTGCTTCTCTTCAGTCACTCCAACCAAATTACGGTGGGCTACCTGAAATTAGTGGCGACCGCCTCTACCAACGTCCCCACTCTACGCCATTCACTAATACGTCTGATGACTAAAGCCAGATTCCGAGTAAATGACAAGTCGATAACTTAAGAATAGAAACGTAACAAATATAATTTTTTTCTTTATTCATGCATATAGTTTAAAAATCTACACGCAGGTAAGGTCTACACAATGGAAGCCGTTAGACAGATGTACGCCTACAGGTTCAGATAGATTTTCATCACACTGAGGTAAGATACAAGCTTAAAGTATAAGACACAACTTGAACGGTGCAGTTCATATCACATGTAAAATAACCGGAAGAAAATAGCAGTAAATTAAAATTCCGCAATGCGATGTGTAACTGGAAGACCAAGAAGACGCGGAAGAGACCTTTTTGAGGTTGGGGAAGTTGTTAACTTTAATAATACGAAAAACCGGAACAATCCCACACACAGTTGTAGAAATATGAGATATCGCTCGTGAACTAAGAAACAAGCAATTACGTAGGCATCACAAGACAGAAACAAAAGTCGTATCGCCCATTAGCCTTACCTAGTATTTTATAATATAAGCTGGATGTTAAACATCATTCGCCTGTACCACTGTATTGTCTAAGGAAATATCACTGTCGATTCCTACAAGAGGTACTCGAGCTTACTTAACAAACGTTTAAATTATTTATTATATCGTCATCTTATCTCATCTAAAATAATCCTAAAGAAAAGTTCTGTAGTTGATATCTTCGATAAATACGTTACAAACCACAGAAATAACCAAACTTTACGCCTAGTGAAGTGCCTATTTATTACCTATTATCTTTCACCCTGAGGGAGGATCAGGATTTTTTATAAAATGCTGCTAAGTTGGATATCTGGGTGTAGGTGAGAAGAAGCGAAAGGATTTTCAAGAAAACTGTTTGCCAGTACTGAAAATTTTCATAATTTGCACTTTCGTCAAACACGTTCTTGTTAAAATGTTCAAACAGAATACCTGTGAATGGATGAAACACGTGCGACGATCGAATAGAAAGAAAAAGACATAGCAAGAGAAATATTCTTAAAATAATATATATTCTAATCATCTCATTTTCACTAGATGAAATATAAACCAGAAGTGAACATTTTTTTTCGTGGGGCCCGGGTTGTCAGTAAAAGGCACAGACATTTCCCTTGGTCACAAACATAATTATAAAACACACTCAATTGGATACTTACTAAAGGTACATTTTGAATAAAATATTATTAACACTAAGTCATGAAAATGGCGATTATTTTGTCCAAGGCCCAATAGCCCCTAATAGGCCAGTGTCTCCTCATTATCGAGGCTTCACGATCACACTCAGACACGTCACACTCGGTAGGACTCCTCTGGAAGAGTGATCGGTCCGACGCAGCAGCCTCTGCCTGACAACACACAGCACTCACAAGAGAAAGACATCCATACCACCTGCGGGATTCGAACCCGCGATCCCAACAAGCAGCGGTCCCAGATCTACGCCTTAGACCGCGCGGTCACTCTTCCCTGACGATAGCAGATTATTTTTCACGTCTATGCAATACAGCATACAAAGGTATATGTATAAATCATTGTGTACAGCACAATTTGAATGTTCCTTATTAACTTCAAACGACAAAACCGTCACGAATATTGGAATTTATTTTCAACGTAAAACGTTCATTTCGTCCCAGAACTTTTAAAATACCAGTAATTAAAATAACAAGCAAACAAAAATGTTTAGTTTCAATAAAATACAGGAAAGTTTTGAAATCGTCAATTACATTAAATAATTTAAGGAGATTAAGTTCTATAAACCATGAAAGCAATAATTTTCACTTAGCATTTTAAAGCCAAGCCATTGCGTTATGTACCAACAGTTTTAACATTCAAAAATCCTACATGGTGCTCACACTGAGTTCATGTGTTGTGTACGGAACTCAGAAAAAAAAAAACAGCGAATTTTACCTACTACAAAATTAACAGATTGGTTTTGTATAATCGAGGTGGAGAGTGTTTACTGCGTGGTACGCGCCGAGTCCTTATATAAAACAGACAGGTTTCGTCTTTAAAGGGTTAATGCAAGGCAGAAAATGCTGAGATGAGATTCATCTAGGCAATAGCAAGAAGTTGGGGGACATCTACATGCTAGTTACGTGGTCTCATACCGATCTGAAGAAAGCAGTCCCGAGAGTTTAAAAATGGTATTAAAATGGGTTATCACTATGTGTGGAAATCCAATAGACCTTTTATCAGGAATTCTGAGATTGTAGGCCTAATATAGATAAAGTATAGTCTCATTATTTACTGGGATTCTTATTCTTTTAACATTAATGCTATAGTTACTGAGCAGGAAGTTAGGTGTTTAAGAAATAGGACCAAATATTGTTTTGTTGCTCTTAAAGAAATCAGACGATTAGTTGTTTCTAATATTGGTCCGAAAAGTTTTCAACTTTAAATAATTTAAGAAGAATATATTAGCAATTTTATATCATAATACTCTCGTGTATTCTGGGGACAATATGTGAACATATGCTTCGCTCTATGCTCACTTTTTTCTGCTGTGTTTTGATGCAAATGAATCTAATAGCCAATATCCACAGCTACGAGGTACTGTGGTAAGAAACACAATCAGCAAGTTACCAGTACTAATTGGTACGGAGTCTGGCTGCACCTTTAGCTACAATTAGTCGTTAAACAAGTCCTTTCCAGATACCTCTTTGTGCCAAACCCAGGGAATATATCGCGTTTTGAAACAACATATTCACCTCATGTTTGCATTGTGCATCATCAACACATAAACACTTTATTGTCAAACTTGTGCACAAATATATAATTCGTAGATACAATTAAAATTATAAAATATTTAAAAGTGCTCCGACATGTTTCGGATCACAGAGGATCCATCATCAGGGAGCCTTGTACAGTACTTGGCTAAAATTACAAGAATGGTTCTAGCGTGTCCGTTGACATGAACTACGTCCATGTCAACGCATACGATAG
>Ga0123357_10002006_pt1 | contig 22308 bp, 26 predicted proteins | sample TergutEmb28metaG_FD_89873 | JGI IMG/M metagenome (GOLD analysis project Ga0123357, IMG submission 89873) | Embiratermes neotenicus P4 segment gut microbial communities from Petit-Saut dam, French Guiana - Emb289 P4 | ecosystem: Host-associated > Arthropoda: Insects > Digestive system > Gut ... | reverse complement strand
TGGAAAACGCCTTCTTGCATATCAAGCAATGGCGAGGCATTGCCACTCGTTATGCAAAACACCTTGATTCGTTCTTGGCTGCCGTGCAAATCCGCTGCCTTACCCTATGGCTCAAAATCTCATAACGACACAACCTAACGTCATCACGGGTTCTGGCGTATCAGCCGTTGGTTATCACCCTCCTCGCCATCCCAATACGGCCCGCACTTGCCTACTGGCTCAACCGGATACAAGCTCACCTACTTACCCCATCTGAATTGGATTGAAGCATTTGCGAAGAAACCTCGTGAATCAGAGAAAAGCTGTCGAAAATATTTACATAAAAACAATTATGCATATGGCATATTTCACAAGAAACTGAAAATTAACGTTTTTTTAAAGAATGGTTCGATTTTTGCTAGCCTACCTACTTAGACCGAAAAACATAAGACAGAGAATTGGGTTAAGCAGAGCCCTTCTTCACAAAATTCTTCGATTTTGCCGAGATCGTTGCTGCTTTAAGAAAATTTAGCGCTGACAGGTGCTGAAGGTACAAATGGTACAGGAATTGTGGTCCTTCAATTCCTGAATAAAAGGTCATGCATGGATACGGATATCAGACAACGAATATCAGCCACTCGTTACTTAATGATAATGGGCATAGTTGTTTTGCACATGCCACCGTATAAACCATTGCATGAAATGGTTTGGAATTCGTTTGATCTGATTAAAGGTTTATTTTCTTATGGCCTTTTCAAATCAACGGTTCCAGTATTGACCACAATCTCCGGGTTTCTGTTATTTCATGCTGGATTAGACAAAAAATTTTCTTTGCTTTTTAAGAAAAAAGCCAAAACCATTTTACTTCCTTTGGTTATATGGAATCTGCTCTATGCATTGGCTGTATTTTTTGTACAAAAAAACCTCCCCAATGGGCCTACTTTTGCTCAGCAACTCTATCCGGTCGAATGGTTTACATGGCTGAATGCGCTGACAGGGGCATTTCGTATGCCCGTAAATTATCCATTAAATTTTTTAAGAGATCTTTTTGTTATATCGCTAATGGCACCGTTCATGGGTGTCTTTCTGCGCAGAGCTCCATATCTTGGGCTCGTAATTGCTTTATTTATCTACTACTTCAATCTGGATGGAGATCTAGTTCTACGCAATTCGATGATTGTCAATTTCTACATTGGTGGCTTGGCAGCAACCCGAAATTGGAATCTAAAAGCGTTTGACAAATACGCGCACATCGCAGCAGCGGTATTGATTTTTATATCACTAGGAATTTTTCTTTTCAAGATAGAAAATCGCGACTTGTTTATCATTGCATCGCCATTCTTAGTTTGGCCTGCAATGTCCTTGGTCACCCAAAGTGGGCTAGGCAAATGGCTGGTCAAAAATTCAGAGAATAGTTTTTTTATTTTCCTTACTCACGGGCCAATTCTGCTCCCATTTTGGGTAGCCTATAAACCCTTTGCCAACAATATTCCTTATCCGATTTTTTGGTTGTTCACGCCAATACTGACAATAGCTATATGTCTATCGCTGAATAGGGCATTGCAGGATGCTTTTCCTCGTCTCACAGCTGTCCTACTGGGGAACAGGGGTAAACTGAGCAGCCGCTCCAGCCCAATTGGCTCAGGCAACAAGCTGAAGCCTGCGAAAATTCCTTCACCGCAATGGTCTGCTCCGCGACAGTTAGGGTTAACAAGCTACTTCGTACAAAAGAATCCAAAGCCGTCAATCAAGGACGAGAAAATAAAGAGAAAGTAGGCAGCTTAAAACTCTTTATACCTTGCCGGCTTGAGTGAGGAAGTTCTCGCAGAAAACAAAAAACCCGCAAAGCATTAAGCGATGCGGGTTTCAATTATGTTCCTGGCGGAGAGGGAGGGATTCGAACCCTCGAATGCCCGCGCCGTTGCTTGTTCTCCTAGACATGCTGCGAAAAAGCTGCGAGAAGATCCTCACTTGTGAGCTATTGCAGCGGACTTTTTAAATAGCTCTGAGTGAATTCAACTGACATTTCGCAGTGCCGCGGGTCCTGAAAAAGCCAGTTGATGAACGCGGCGAATCGTGGCCACTTCCGGCCAGCGCGGGACGAAATGGTTTCGGTCCAGTCCCCGTTCATAGCGCCGTTTCCGGCGCAGTCGAGCGGGAGCGCGATTTTCATGAAGCGGTCTGAATTCCCGCGCAGAGGCCCGAACCAGAGCAGCAGAACCAATACAAGCGGAACCAACAGCAGGATCAAAAGTGCGAGCAACAGCATCTGAAAACGGTTCGGGCTGTTCATGTCGCCGCCTCTATCTCATCAGCCCATTCTTCCGCGATCATCCCAGCGGCGACCATTTCTGTGCCGTGCTGCGCCATTTTTCCATCAAATCCGCCAAAATAATCCATCGCAGTTCCAACGTTTTGCATCTCGGCAGACAATGCACGCAGTCGTGCAATGATTTCAGCATTTGTCATGATGTTTTCTCTTTCAACAAGCCGGACTCCTCACCACGCCGTAGCACTAATCCTGGGAGTTTTTTCCCGCCGCCGAAGACCCATTTTTTGATTTCCTCAACCGCGCCCACCCAATTTCTAGCCTCAATGCGACGTTTGAGTATAGAAGCTCTATATCTCGTAGGGCCGAGATTGAAACAGAAGTCTCCGATCGCTGAGCGACGGCCATCGGTCTCCAGCCAAAGGCAAGGCGATGATTTCATAGCGGATAGATAATGTGTTCGCGCATCTTCGTACAGCAATTCTTCGGCGAATTTCAGCGTGATCGCCGGACCGCCAATTCTGACTTCCTGGCCCGTATGTCCGTACCCGACAGTCGGAATCCCAGCCGGGCAAAGATAAGGTTTGAGGCGTAAGCCTTCGTATCGTCTGCACAGATCGAGCATCTGCTCAGGCGGTTCAGACACAATTATTGCCATCACTGACCCGCCATTTTCCTGAGTGATCGATCGACAAGCCAAAAGCTGGCGATACTGCTTGCCATAGCCTTTTCGTCGATCCCAAAAGCATCGTGCAGCGCGAGTAATGGCGCGACGCCGCCTTGTACGGCGAGCCAAAAACCCGCGACGATCGCAGCCGGCCACAGCACGAGCAGCCACTGCAGCGCGAGCATCGGACGAATCAAACTATTCAGGCCATCGATCCAGCGGATACCCGTCGCCGCGGCCTGCGCCTGAGTCGCCGCGATCAGCGCTTGGATCTCCGCCGCGCCAATCGTCGCTGCATTCTGCGCCTCAATCTGCCGTAGCGCCTGGTTACCCTTGAGCGTATCGGCCTCAAGTTGCTTGTCGAACATGTTAAGTTCGTGCGTGCGCTCATCCTTGCGGTCCAGAAGGCGCATTACCTCCGGGACAAGGCGGAAAACGCCGCCGAACAGGGTTCCTAATAAGGTTTCAATCATGTGAAATCTCCTGCGATTCTCTTTTCCATACGCGCAATTTCGCGCTCAATATCCCAAACTATGTCGTTCGTTCTCCGTTCGATATGCGCGCGCATGAATTAAATATCCTCACAGCGACGAGGTAGATGATTGCCTTGTTTGTCGGCTTTGCCTTCAAGTCGATCAAAAATCTTGTCGAGCTTGGTGTCGATACGAACGAGCGCGTTTTCCATGTCCGCTTTAAGCACGTATTCTTTGGGAAGATTTTCACGTAGCCCCGAAACGTCTTCTTTCAGCTCTTTTATGACTGACCACAGCTCACGTGCTAACCACCCCACCGCGGCCAAACCCGCTCCAAATAGAACATCGATCAGTAATCGCGTCTCCATGCTTTCTCCCGAAAATAAAATCTGATTCCTACCCAAAGGTCTTTAAAGACTTTTTCCGGTCTCCTCCGGCCATCCGGCTTGCGCGTCGAATGCCTGCAAGGCGGTCAAATCCAGCTCAACAAGCTGTGCCTTGCTCGCCCACGCAGTCGCGAGCAGCGCCTGGGTGCGGTCCTCGATCGCGCGGGTCAGGCCACGCAGCGCGGACAGCACGGCGCTTTCGTCCGCGTCTTGCCAGTGCATCCCGTTGTCGTAATCGCGCCAGCCAAGCCACGGCGATGTCAGGCCGTCGCCGCGCGTGATGCGGTCGGCCAGGCCCTTGATGCGCTCACGTGCCGTGGCATCGGCGTCGAAGAGCGCGTTGTCGTAGTGAATTGGCGCGAGGTCGCGCGCTGCGGCCTCAGTGTTGATTTCTTCGCCCAGCCGATCGCGGATTTTGTCGAGTGAGGTGGCCCAGGCGAGCGTGGACCAGTCCCATTCGGAATCTGGCGCAGGCTTTGGCGGGAAGTCGACCAGCTCGCCGGCGAGTACGTAGCTGTGGGCATCGTCGGTCATCATGTTTGAAAAAACGTAACCGGCTTCGGTATCGAGTTTTCCAAACTCGGCTTCTTTATCCGGCGCCTGGACGCGGCGCGTGATACGGCCGTCGTTGTCGTAGTAATAAATCATCGCTGCGCTCCAAGAATGGCGATCGCGAACTCAGACAGCGACAGGCCCAGGACCGCCGCGCTGTCGGTCAGCGTGCCGGATAAGCTGATCGTTTGCCCGGCATTAACCCAGCCGACCCACACGAGCGGGTAATTCCATGAGGCCCCGGAGGCGCGAGTCCACCAGGGTTTGATCGCGACTTCGGCGCCATTCACGCAAATCTGCAAACATCCCGCCCCGATCGTTCCACCGCCGCCGGTCGTCGGATTGCCAACTGTGCCCGTCGCAACGACGATCACGGTTGTCGAGACAGGCATGACGTAGGAAAGGAAATCCGCGCGTGCGTTTTGCGCCGCGACGAAATTGACCGGCCCGGCGGCGTAGACCCCGCGCGGCACGGTGACCGCCTCGCCTTGAATTTTCAGCGTACTAACCTCGGCGTCGCCGATCTGTGCACTACCGATCGCGGCATTGCCGATGAAGGCGCGCGAGATTGCGGCGGACTCCATGTAGGTGCTGATGTTGGCCGAGCTGATCCTGTTGTCATTGCCGACCGCGCCAAGCTGGGCAGCGCTTGTCACACCCGCTGGGGACCAGGGCGACGGCTGCGTTTGATTCGGCGCGGCGCTGCCGAAAAAGCAGCGCGTGAGCCAGGAGTACGGGTCACTCTCGCCCGTGGCGTATTGCCGCAAAAAGACCCGTGCGAACTGCGCATCGGCCGGTGCGGTGACGAAGGCGTAGAGCCGTTCCCAGTTCGTCAGCGATTGACCGCCGCTCATGCGCACCGTGCTTCCCGGAGTGTGGTCTTCAGCGGCCTGGGTTTCTACTCCGTTGACAAGCTTGAGCCAGAGCACGGCGATGTCGCACCGCGCCCGTTGATTGGCGACGTATCCGGATACTTCGTAGCGCTGACCGCCGACAACCGCAATATTTGAACCGTTTTGCACATCCTGCACGCCCGTCGCCACGCCTGCGCGGAAGAGGCACAACGCATGCCCGCCGGCGGGGGTCCAGTCGGTACTCGGGTAATCCCGTGTCACCGTGACGAAGGGCCAACCGTCCTGGTTCCAGGCGGAAAACCACGGCACCATCGCGGCGGCGAGGTCGGAGTTCGCAATGAGATTCGTGCCGTAACCGACCGCGTTGTTGTTGATGCTCTCAGTGCCGACGAGCGCCGCAAGATTTTCTGGTACGCCGCCGATTGCGTTCCACGAGAATCCGGAACCTGATGAAAGCAGCACAGTGCCGTCGGCTTTCCATAACGTCAGCGTATCGTCGGCAGTCAGCAGCTTGGCGCCAGTGGCGCCGTAAATCGTAAGCCGCGCGCCGTCCCAACACAGTCCGGTTCCCGCGCCGGGAACGCTCCCGGCGCGGAACACGTAGTCCGCGCCGCTGTAGCCGAAGTAGATGCCCTTGCCCTGCGCGTAACTTGACGCACCGCCGCGGATGAAACCCGCACTGTCGAGCGTGATGTTGCCGCTCGTGATGTTGCCGAGATTCGCCGACAACGCCGACAGTGTGGCGAAGGCCGCGCGATTGGCGGTGAGCAGGTTGTAGCTCGCGTTCGACAGGTCGGCGTTGTTCAAATAGCGCCCGCTCGTGGGGTCCCAGGTCCACAGCGAATCCGTCGCGTTCGAATAGACCGCAATGTACGCGTCGCCGCCTGGCGGCAGTGCGTCGCCCGGTTCGCCGACGATCGTGCTCGCATCCGGTACGCGCGGCACGCCCGTGGCGAGACTTGCAAGATGGATGCCGACCTCGCTTGAGATATTGAGTTCGTCGGGGCCGAATTCGTCGTATTGCGCGGCGCGCACGGCGTAGTCGCCCGCTGTGACCATCGGTCCGGCCGCCTGTGTTCCGGGGCCGTCGTACATCGGCATGGTCGTATCGGGATCGAATCCGGGCGCACCGAACCACATGCGCGTGCCGAGGTAGGACTCGTCGGTGCTGGCGGTAACCATGACCATTGCCTGCCCGCCTACATCCATATCCCACACGGTCGGCGCGTCGATCTGCGGCTTGTTGGCGAGCATCACGGCCGGCTCAGACGATACGCCGGTCTGCGATACGGCGTAGACACGGATTTCGACGTGGCGGCCAATGCCGTCTTGCTTGAGCTGGCCGATCGTGGTGCTGTATTCGGTGTTGGCCAGCCCGCTGGCCGTGCGCCGCAGTACGCCGTTGTGCCACAGCTCGACGGTGTAGCTCACCGCGCCGCGATACGGCTGCCACTCAAAAGCCAGCGTGCGGCCGGTCCAGGGTGCAGTGAGTTTGAGCCCTACGACGCTGCCGAGCGGCGCGCCGACGACGGTGTAGGCGATCGGAGTGAGGCTCGCGAGGTCCTGGATGCCGGCATGCACACGGTTGAAGCTGCGCAGCTTGAGCCAGATCGTCTGGCCGACCAGCGCTGGGTCGTAGCTGTATTTGAATACGGCGTCGTCGCAGCGCAGGACCGGCGAGCCGATTGGGTGCGCGCTGATCTTCGAGCCGTATCCGCCGCGGCGAAGATTCGTCAGCTCGTAGCGGTTCGGGGCGACGAGCGAAGCGCCTTGGTAGGCGACCAGCTCGCCGCCGACGTAGAGCAGGGACTGATACAGATCGCGCTCGGCGGCCGTGGCCGGCATCAGCGGCCCGGCGATGGCGCTCGCTGAGAAATCCACGGACAGCGTATGCGCGTTGTCCGGGTCGCCGCCAAGCGGAAAGTCCGCTACCGTCAGGCCATGTCGCGCAGGGGCCGAAATCTCGCCGACATGGCTGTAGGTGTTGCCGTCAAGCGAAACCCACACTTCCGCGCCGCCCCAGTTCTCTCCGCCGGCCGTGCCGAGCCATAGCTGCGGCGTACCCGCAAGTGAAATCGGCGGCTCGAAGATCACCGGTGTGTTGGCATTGCCGGCCGACACATTGAGGTCCGGGATGTAGCCGTAGCCGCCCTGCGACGGTATGCGCGCGGGCGCGGCAACGCCGAACGGCCATTCTTCGGCCGTGACGGTTACGTCACCCTCCTCGTTCGTGCGGATTTCGACGATGCGTACCGGCATGCGGTTCATGCCGAGCCGCGCATGCGTCAGCGTCACGAGGTCCATCGGTTCGAGCCGGCCGAAGCGCGCATCGAGCTGGAACTCGAAAGTGTTGCGCAGGTTCGTTTCGCGCTGGAGGATCGCGCTGGCGACGGTCTCTGCTACCGTCTGCCGGCAGATCGCATGCAGCGTCTGCGGCGACATCGGCCGCGGGCCGAAACGGTCAATCGCCGCGAGGTCGGAGGCTTCGGCCACGGCGACGTTATAGTCGTTCGTGCGGTCGAGATATTCGATTTTGACCGAGTTGTACGCATCCGAGACGCGCTTGCGAGTAACTTTGATCGGCTGATCGAGGCCAAGGAAGTGATCTTCGCTCAGGTCATAGACCGGCGTCACCTCGGGCGCCCAGGCGCCGACGGGCTGGTCGCCGTAAGGGATGATTTTCAGCTTCGCTTCGGACCAGACGGCTTCCGAATGCGTCGCCGTCATCAAGTCCGTGACGAACTGCGCCGCCGAAGTCTGCGCGTCGAGCGTGGGCGAAAGCCGAAACCCCATCGCCGCGCAATACACGCGGTAGTCCGCAAGGTCCGCGAGCTGCCCGGCCTGCATGCCAACGCCGATGATCGGGTCGGTTGCCACGTCGAGCAGCACGTCGGCTGGCTCTACGTCATCGATGCCGTCCTGCGCGCGCCGGCCCTGAACTTCAAATGCCAGATTCGGCGGGCTCGACGACGAGCCCAGATCAAACGCGCCGTTGGCGACGTAGGCGATGCCTGAATAGCCGAGCGCCTGGTCGGGGTGTTTCGTCGTCAGGTACGCCCACGCGCCCTGGCCGAGCGCGCCAGTATGCACTTCGAGCCCGAGCGCGCCCGCGTTCGTAACATCCTTGTCTTTCCAGATCTTGCGCACGCCGGTGATCGGCCCCGAGCACAGCCCGAGCACGAAGGCGGCGGTGTAGGTGTAAGTGGTGCTCTGCTGTTTCGGTGCACCGCCCTTCCCGCCCGAGCTTTGTGTGCTCGTGTGCGAGATCGCGGTGAAGTCGTCGTACCAGAGCAGATTCCCAGGCAGGCGCGTGGTGCCCCACACGAGCGGAATCGCGAGACCCTGCGAGGATTGTGAAATTTGCAGCGAGAGAACCCTGCTCTCGCTCGTCGAAATGGTGCCGCCGCCAAAGCCCATTATTCAATCACCGAAAAAAAGCGCCGCGCACGGCCGGCAAGCCATCCCTGCGCACCGTCGGCGCGCACCACAAAACCTGTATGCGAACAGGCATGAATCACCTCGGGCCAGTCAAGCACGATCGCCGCGTGCGCAAAGCAGCGGCCGACGCGGTAAAGCGCAATGTCACCGGGCCGTGGAGCGGAAACTTCGTGTGTGTGGGTGATGAGCGCGCCGAGAAAGCGCTCCTCATCCCGGTGCAGCATCCAGTCGCGCGGGTAGTCGCCAGGGGCCACGTCCGGTACGAGCCGCAAGCCCTCGATAAAGACCCCGATCAAAAGCTGCGCGCAATCGACGCCCGCACCCTTGACGCGCGCGGCGTGGTGGTACGGCGTATTGGCCCACGACAGGGCCTCGGCGACGATGGCCGATCGAATAGACTGAGTGTCCATGCTTAAGTGGTTGTGAGCGCCGACGGAATGTAGGGCTGGCCGCCGAAGCGGATGGCGTTGTTGAATTTCGCCTGGCAGGCCGCTTGCGTGTGATCGCAGCCGGGCCACAACGTGAAGGCGTCGCCCACGGTCGGTACGTGCGTCAGCGGATACGACAAGGCCAACGCGCCGCCCGCATGCAGTTTGATCGTGCGCTGCGCGCCGGCATTCGTGCCTGAGGTGAATATCAGCTTACCCCCGGAAAACCAGCCGTCGGGCAGCGCAAGCCCCGTACTGATCGTTGTTGCATCGCTGCCGACGGCGACGGTTGCTGCGATCTGATACGCCGCGCGCGCGACGCCGCAACCTTGAGAGTAAAGCGCGAAGCGGCAGGCCGATTGATAAACATGGGTCGGAATCTGCGTATCGAACAGCTCAAGATCGCTCTTGACCTCGATCCGCGCTTCCAGCCAGTCGGCATCGATGTCGCCGACGCGGCCTTCGAAGCCGTGCAGCACGCCGACGATTGCCTGCCCTGGCGCCGGCGCATAGGCGTGCAGCACCAGCAGCCGCGCGCCGTCGAGTGCGCCGTTGCAGACCGCTTGCAGCCAGGGCAGCGTCAGCAGCAAATGCCCCGTGTCGGCGGCCACCGTGAGTTGCAGTGTGCTCGCCTCCATGCCGCGCACGCAGACGATTTCGCCGCGCGAAAGCAGCGGCCCGGCAGCCTGCCACGTCGCCCCGCCCCAGGCTACCGTCAAGCCGCCGGAGGCGTAACGCACGATCGAACCGTCGATCAGCGTGAATTGATAGAGATCGACGGTCCACAGCTCGCGCGCGGTGGAAAACAGGGTATCGAGTTCAGGCGTGGCGGATTTCATGTCAGGGCAGAATCGAGAGGAGATCGACTTTCGGCACTTCGTGCAGGCCGAGCAGCATGCGTTTGAACTCAAGCGTGTCGGCGGAGAAACGGCAACGCATTGCATACGTTCCTGTCCAGGCCAGTACCCGTCCGGCGGCCGGCGCGGATGCGAACTGGATCAGCCCGGTTTCGCCGATCGAGTAGGACGACGAGGGAACTACCGCGCCGTTATTCTTGATCTTCGGTGTGCCGGTGGGCGCCCACACGGGTTCGACGAACGCGAACGCCGATCCGGCGATCTGGCGCGTGAGCTGGAATACCGCGGCGCTGCCGTCGCCGGTGGCGAAGGGCTGATCGGCGGCGGCGGAGAAAATCGTGCCGATCTGCGCACCGGTGTCCGGGTCGATCACGGCTGGGCCGTCATCATCGATGAACAGAAACTCGCCGGCCTGCCCCCGGCACAGGCTGTAGAAGGCCGTCAGGTCGGACAGCTCGCGCAGGTTCGCGCGATTGCGCAGGAATTCGTAGGACAGCGAATATTGCCAGCGCGGATACGGCTGCCGGCCCAACCGCAGCTCCCGCCCGTTCGTCGATTCCTTGACGACGGTTTGCCATATAGGGGTGCGCGAGGTCGTCGGCTTCTGGCCGGGGAAGTTGGGGTACGTGAGTGTCACGCTGGCCTCCAGCCGTCACGATGCACGCGATTGAGTTCTTCCGCGATGGTGCGGGCGTTTTCGCGAATCTGGCTGCGCGAAAGCCGGCCGCTGTTGTCGTGGTAATTGACGGTCATGTTCGAGGACTGCGCGGCAGCACTTTGCTCGCCCCCATTCTGCCCTCCAGCCAGCAGCTTGCGCAGCGGATTGGCGATGCCGCGCGGCAGCACCATTTCCTCTTCGTGCAACTGTGTGACCGGGTTCAAGCCGGCGGGAATATCGTAGCCGCCGGCCGCCGAAGCGACGCTCAAACCGCCCAGCACCATCGCCATCGTATCCGCGTAAGCCGCCGCGGCGAGCTCCGGACCCATGATCGGAATGCCGGCAACGGCCGCCGCCGCGCCGCCCGCTGCAACCGCCGCTTCCGCCGGAATCACCGCGCCCGCTTCGGCCTTTTTCTCTACGATCGCCGTAGTTGAGCCGGTAAAACCCAGCGCCTTGCGAATGGCTTCGCCCGCTTCGGTAGCCACCGTCTTCATGTTTTCGCCGAGCAGCCACTGCGCCACCATAGGCTTGATAACGGAACTGGCGAACCAGCCCGTCAGCTCGGTCCCAATCGCGCGAATGGCGTTGCGCCAGCGCAGCGTGCCGTTCATCATCGCCTGCACGCCCTTGTCCCACAGGCTGCTGACGCTGCTGCTCAAGTCGCGCCAGACTTGCATGCCTTGCTGCGCGGACTGGAACTCAAACTGCTGCTTGCGAATCTGGTACTGCCGCGTCAGGTCGAGCAGCTTGTCCTGTTGCGCCTGCAAGGCGACCGGATCGGCATTCGGGTCGTTCTGCATCAGCGCGACGCGCTCAGCCTGCGCCGCAGCCTGAATCTGGTAGCGGCGATCCTCGAACTGGCGCTGCATTTCGAGCAGCCGCTCCTGCGTCATGCCAAAGGTGGCGACTTGATTCTGTGCGGCGTTCTCTTCCATCTGCACGCCGTCGAGCGCCGCGCGCTCGATCTCGTCGACTTCGACTTTCTTCAGCTCGCGCGCCTGCTTGGCCTTGTCGCGCAGCACTTGCAATTCGAGTTCGGCGGTCTTCTTGCCGATCGTTACGCGGTCCTTGGCCGTGACGCTCTCGGAGGCCAGGATGTCGCGCCAATAGGCCAGCTCTTCGGTCTTGCTCATCTGGCGCAGATCGTTCTGCTGCTCGTAGAACAGCTTCTCTTGAGACAGCCGCGCCTCGTATTCGGGCATTTTCGTCTTATCGGCCGAGTCCTTTTTGTCCTTGTTCTGCCCCAGCTGAGTGGCGTTGCGGTTGCCGTCCGGCTTCTTCTTTTCCTCGGGCTTCGGCGTCTCCGGCTCGCCGAGCGCGGTGTTCTGCATGCTCTGCAAGCCTTTGTCCCTGATCGCTCTGATGCGATTCGCGCTCGCCTCCACGATCGTTTCAAGCTTAGCCGCGCCAGCCTCCCAGGCCGCTGTAACGCCCGACCAGTCGAATTTAAGTGCGGAATCAAACATAAGGCTAAGTCTGTCGATCTGTGCAGCTGTCACTTCAACTGCAAGGCGGATGGCCTCGAACGCTATCTGAAACGTGGTTGCCAGGGCCGTCACCGCAATATGAACAACCTTGAAAGCGTTGACGATGAATGTTGTTGAATTGGGAACGTCGGTACCAAAGACTCTGCTGCAAAAGGTCCCTATCTGGCTTACCGTTTGCTTCAGGATTTCCCAAGTATTGACCGCCGCGCTCTTGAGCACGTCCCACACATCCACCAAGGCCCCCATTACCTCGATTGTCACTTCGGTCGCGGTCGGCCCGGTGCTCGCGAACCAGTTGGCAAGCTCGGTGAAGACCGGCATGGCGCTGCGGCCGATCGCCAAGCTGACGCCTTCGACCGCGATATTCACATTCAGCGTTGCATTTTTATAAGCCTCCACCGCCGCCGGGTCGAGCTGCTTGTGGTAGTCCTGAACCTCCTGCGCGGCGTCCTTCATCGCTTGATCGTTCAGGCGCGACATCTTGAGGACTTCTTCGTAATTACGGCCCAAAAGCTGATTGGCCATCACGTTTCGATCGACACCGGCCTTGTATTCGTCGAGCTTCTGCACCGTGTTGCGGATGATCTCCTGCATGGGCAGGAGCTTGCCTTGCGCATCGTGGGTCTTGATGCCCATTTCCTTGAACGCATCGCCGTTGGCGCTGAGCGCGCGCGTCACGGACCGGACGCCGTTGATGTAGCTGTCGGAATCGAGAAAAACGCCGGCCAGCGCGGCGGCGAGCGCATTGGCTTGCTCGGCGGTGATGCCGAGCGCAATCGACAACTTTTTCGCTTCGGCGGTCTGATCGCGCACGGCATCCATGCTTTTTTTGAATCCCGCGCCACCCGCGATCGCGACGGCAATTGCGCCCAGGTTCGCCTGAAATGCGGCGAACGGCTTCGAGAGCCCGGAAAAAGCATCGCCGACGCCTGCCGACATGCGGTTGGCGGCGTCCGAAATCGCCTTGAACGCGTTGTTCGAGGTCTCCGCCTGCTGTTTGGCGGCGTCCCCCGCCTGCTTATGCGCCTGCGCCGCGCGCTCGGCGGTGCCCTGCATGAGGGCCCCGACCTTGGCCCATTGGTCCGTCAGCGCCTGCGCGGCCTGCGTCATGGCGGCCGACATGTGTTCGATGTCGGAAATCGCGCGCTGGCTGGCCCGGTCGATCTCGTCGGTTTTCCCGCCGATCTGGACGTCGATACGGCCGTCATTCTGTGACATGTGGATTTCTCCCTCTCATCCGCCGATGCGGATATGTTGGCGTATTGACAACGCCGACGATTGTTGTTATAGTTACAACATGGAACGCAAGGCAGAACTGGTACAGAAGGAACGCATCAAGCTGGGTGACGACGCCTTTGCCGAGGTGCGCATATGGGCCGTTCCTCAGCCCGTCCGCGGCAGCGCGCATGGTTATAAGTACGCCTTGACCTGTGTTGTGGCGGGCGAATGCGTGCTGCGCTACGACAATGAGTCCGGCAAGGGGGACCACAAACATGTGCGTGAAGCACAAGTGCGCTACACGTTCAGCACCTTGGAACAACTGATCGAGGATTTTTGGGCCGATGTGGCCCAACTGTGAGGGCACTATGGATGAGAACGTTCTGACCATTGGCGTTGCCAGCCTTGCCGAAGTCATGGCGCGCATGAAAGCGCAACTGCGCAGCGGCCAGCGCGATGCCACGCCGCGCTTTACTTTCACCAGCAGTGAAGACTTGCTGCGCACCTTGAATCCAAACCGTTGGAACTTACTACAGGCCATGACGGGCGCGGGCTCCTTGGGCGTGCGTGAATTGGCCCGCCGTGTAAATCGAGATGTAAAAGGCGTACATACCGATACCGTCGCACTGCTTGCGTGTGGCCTGATCGATAAGACCGACAACGGCGCGCTCCTCTTTCCGTATGCCGGTGTGCGTGTGGAATTTGAAGCGCCCGCTAAAGTGGCTTAGGGGCAGGCGCAAGGCCCGCCTCTACGGCAGCCCGTGTGACTTCAGAACCGCGTCGAACTCGTCGGCCTTGATGCGGTTGAGGTACTGCTCGGCTTCAAGCGCTTCTTCGGCTTCGTCGCGCGGTTCGTTCTTGACGCCCATGAAGTGTTTGAGCAGCACGTGGATTGGCGGAGACTCCCGCCAGTAGTTGAGCAGCGCCTGGACCTGGGGCAGTGTCATCGCGTCGAGGTCGGACCACCGCCAGCCGGTGACGGTGATGACGTGCGCGTACACCTCGTCCCAATCCAGGGGCCGCCCTAGGCTTCCCCCGGCTTGACGCGCTCCAGGCCGGATTGCCCCCAGATCACCTGCATAACGACCAGCAGGTTGTTCATGTCGATCACGTCCTGAAGCTGCGCTACCGTGACATCGGGATAGTTGCGCGAGATCGCGGCGTGGATGATTTCGAACACGCCGTCGATTTCCGCCTCGGTCGGGTTGTGGCCGTCAAGGTTTCGCATCGGCGCGAGCTGCGGGCCAAACTGGCGCAACTGCTTCAGGGTCAGCGCCGGCACGATGTACGTCTGCCGGCCGAGCGTGAGTTTCACGCCTTCGAATAGCTCGCTCATGGCTGTTACTCCGAAACGTAGATGTCGGCGACTTGCTGCGCGCCGTTGGCGAAGCCGGAGAAATCGAGTTCCGGCACGCTGTAGTCGTCCAGCTTCGTGCCGAAGAGCCCGAGCTTCGTGAAGATCGCGTTGTGAAGCACAACGAGCGCCCGCTTGCCGCGGTAGCTGACCTGCATCTGCGCCTTGATAAGTGGGGCCGCGCCCATCGGCTGATTCGTCACTGAAATCAGCTTCGCGCCCGCGGCGGCGGCCGAGTAGCGATAGCTGATGAACACCGTTTTGCCGGAGTCTGCTGTCACGAACGTATAGACGCCCGTGGCGCTGACGCTGTATTGCCCGGCGGTCGGGGCGGAGGCCACGCAGGTCATCGGCAGCCCGTTGCTGTCGATAACGCCGAGGTCTTCGATGAAGGTTCCCGTGCCCGGCGGTGCGATCGTGATCGTCGAGGGCGCGGCGGGAATCGCGGCGCCCGTGGTGTCCGAGTAAGCGGCCATCATCGTGCCGCTGCTCATGCCCTGGCCGAAGAATAGCGAGCTGACGGCCGCGCCCGAAATCTGCGCATGCTTGACCTTGCCGCTGATCTTGTTCTTGCCGCCGGCCACGTCGACCGCGAACTTGTATTGCCCGTACAGCTCTTTCACGTCGCCCGAGAATTCGAGCGACATTTCTTGCAGCACGCCGAGCTTGATCGGCGTCGGGTTTGCCACGGTGTTGCCGAGCGCGTCGGTCAGCGGGATGCCGTAAAAATCACCAGCGCCAAAGAGAAATTGCATGATCTGCCTCCAGAAATGCGAAGGCCCGCACGCGGCGGGCCTGGGTGGATTGAATGGGGTTCGGGTTAATCCGTGGTCAGAATCTCGATCGGTACGACGGCGACCGCTTGATCCCCAAGCGTGCCTTCATCGGTTTCGATCTGCCCGGCGATCCGGGCGTAATGCACGAGCCCGCCAAGCGTGCAGCGGTTGGTAATCGGGTTCTCCGGCTCGAACACGGCGCAGATCGCATCGAGCAGCGGATTCAGGTATTGCGCGGGCGCTTCGGAAGTCGGCGCTTTGACGTAGAGATAGAGGTCGAGCGACAGACGCCAGGCGCCGGGCTGCCCGGTTTCAAACTGCGGCGTCTCGCCCTTCTGCGCCTGGAACAGCGCCGGCTGCTCACCGGCGGAAACATCCGCCCAATGCCGCAGCCGGCGCGAGCAGATCACAAGGCCGGGAATGCTCCGCAGCCGCTCGAACAGGGCCGTATAGATCGGTTCGCGTGCAATCATTTCGTGATCGCTTTGCTGACCGATTGACGCATGTCTTGGCGGATTTCCGATTCCATTTCGTGCAGCGCGGAACGCAGAAACGAGCGCTCGGAGATGTTCATCGTTCGACTGTGGGAACGGACAAGCGTCTCGCCCTTCCCCGCCCATTTCTTCTTGCTACGCTTGGTTTCGAATCCGCTCTTTCCGATGATGGCTTTACGCATCTGCTCCCTTGAACGTCGCAGATGCGCTTTGACCGTCACCGTACCTTCAAACCCGTATTCATGCGCATGCGCGTACTCCACGTCCGTCGAGACCACGCCGACGATTCCGCCGTCCTGCTCGACGACAACCTGATCGATCGATCTCCGCAGCCGACCGGTGCGCACATTGAGCGCCTGTCCGCTGAGTTTGTTTTGCTTGACCGATCGTTGCAACCGCAACGCCATGCGTCCGATCGAGTCGCGCAGCGCATCGCGCGCCCTTCCGGGCAGCGCCTGAAACCGCTCAATCACTTCCTTGTCGCCGATCACGCTGAGGCTCATAGCGGCACCACCTTCCGATAATTGTTGAGAATGGTCTGAACGCTGTCCGGGAAGTCCTTGACGATGAACGACACGGTTTCGCCCGCGAGCGACTTGCTTGAAAAGCCAATGCGGTCGATTTCCCGGTAGCGCAGGCCAACCAACTCGATCACGGCCTGCTCAATCTCGGGTGGCGTGCTTGCGTAGCCAGCCATATAGGCCAGCCGCACATTCGCGCGGCCACGCGAGAAGCCGTAGCCGAGAAGGTAGATCGTGCGTTCGTCGAAATAGAAACCCGGCTGGCCAACGGCGGGGGACGGCGGAATCGAAAAACCATCGACGACCACCGAGGCGATGGACACAAGCGGCGCGTTCGCGACCATCATCCCTGGCCGGCCGAGCCCGTCGCGCGTCTCGACATAGGCGGTGATCGCGATCCGACGATTGAGCCAGGACTGGACGTAGGCGCTGTAGGCCGTAACCAGCCGCGCAAGCAGTACGTCGTCGGCGTCGCTTTGCAGCCGCAGCCAGCCTTTGACATTAGCCAGCGTCGTCAGATCGCCCGCGGCCACGATCAGGCTCCGGCCGGCTTCTCGTCAGCCTTCTTCGCTGGCGTCACGCCGACGATGGGCGCGAAGCCGTGCGGCGCGAGCATGGCGGCGTAGCCGCCCTCGTCCGGCACCTCGATGACGCCGTTCTTGTCAGCCTGGAAGAACTGGCCGCCGACGCTCGCGCCGCCACAGCCTTTGGGGCCTTGCAGTTTCATGGTTCTTGCTCCTATGTACTTGTTGGTGAGTTCATTTCTTCGACAGCCAGGCGAGAACCCCGGCAATCAGCCAACCCATCGGCGAGACGGCCAGTGCCATCAGCCAGACCCACAGCAAAATGAATTGCCATTTCGGCAGTCCTTTTAATGCTTCGATCACTTTGCTATGCTCCATTCAGGTTCGCTTCCTTTGCGTGAAGGAGGTTGAAACAGAAAGCCCCCGATGTTTGCCGCATCTGGGGCTTTCGCTTTTTAAGCCTGTGGGCTTCGGCCGATGTTGGTGATAACGCCCATCGAGAACGGCGCGTAGTGCTGGAGCACGCCGTCGGCATAGACGCCGTACTCGTACTTGCGCGTGCGCAGCGGCCATTCGAGCTGGTAGTAATCCTGGCGCATCAGCATCTGAACCACATTGCCGACGTTCGCCATCGGGTACGGCAGCCGCTCGGTGAAGAAGAACACCGTGCCGGCCGGCAGGTTCGGATGCACGACGAGCGGCACTTCAGTGCCCGTCACTTTGTTCCAGTAGCTGCCGACGACAACCCCCGCGGCAATCGCCTGCGTCTGGCTGTTGATGTTGGCGTTGAGCTTGAGCAGCGGCGCAGCGCCTTTGCCGATCACGGCTTTGGTGACCGCGATCAGCTCCTGCGTGCTGACGTAAATCTTGCTCGGCGACAGGCGGTACTTGTTGTAGAACGCCACGAAGGCGGCTTCGAATTCTTCGATACCTCCCGCGTCGTCGGGAGTCAGCGGCGTGCCGGTTCCGGCCGGGCCGGTCGGCTGCACCGCGATATAGGCGTTCGATCCCGGCTTGAAGGCTTGCGCGAGCAGGCCGTCGAAATCCAGCGCACTGGTCGAATTGTCCGACGCGGCCAGCGTCGAAGCGAGTTGCGCCGCGGCGTTGGCCGCTTCGGTGATGACGATCGAGTTAATCGAACTCACGCCAACCAGCCGTTCTTGCCCGGCCGGGCCGACAAACCACGCGTAACCGACTGCACCGATGACCGGCGCAACGGTGGCCGCGATCGAAGAAGTTGCGCCGGTCGTCGCAACCGTCGCGCTGGCCGACTTCTGCGCACTGCCGCCGCCGAACGTATCGCTCGAACCGTCGGCATTGGTGCGCGTAATCTGGCCGGGGACAACGGACGTCGCCGGGTCGAAGAACTGGCCGATTCCGCCGTTATTGACGCCGACCACATCGAGGTAAGCCTGCACGCCAAGCGCCACGCAGATGACCGACCAGGTTGCCGCGGCGAGCGTGCCGCCAGCGGTGGAGGCCGAAAGCGTCGGCGTCGGCGTGACGCCCAGCGCAACCGAGGTATTGCCGCCCAGGATCAGGCGTTCTTCTTGAATCATTGTCGCTTGCAGCGTGTGTTCGACGGCGAGCGCCTTCACGTCCTCGAAGTTCTTCGACGCGTAGTTGGCCTCGAAGGTCACGGTGTTCTCCAGGCCGAAGCCGCGGAACGCCGCGAAGTATTCGCTCTGCGCATGCGTGATAACGCCGCCGCGCTTGCCTTCAGATACCCCGGCGCGGACATTGCCCACGTTGATGTTGGTGATCGCCTTCCAGTTGGCCTGAATCGCGTAGCCGCCCCCGATGCGCGCGATGCTGTTGCGCAGCGGCGTGAGCACCGGGAAGAGCTTCTTCGATGGGGCTTCAAGGTTGTACGCCTGCAAGCCGGTCGTCGGCGTGCCAGGCTGGACGAAGCTCTTAATCAGATCGTCCGGGTTGGCTTGCGCGGCCTTGAACAGCGCAAGGGTTTCAGCAGAGATATTTTTGCCCATGTCGGGGTTCCTCCAAAAATGAAAAACCCCACACGAGGCGGGGTTCGGTACGTGTAGGGGCGGGTTTCATGCCCGCCCTTGTGTGTTTGGCATCAACGAGCGCCGACACCCCCTTGCGAATGGATCATCTTGATGAGCGAAGCGGCTTCGGAAACCGCGCCGTCATAACCTTTGACGATCTCGACTTGCGTGCCGCCCGGCGCAGTTTCAACATCCGCACCCTTGCCGATCGCCTTCAGCAGCGCCTTGCCCGGCGCGGGCTGCGCTTCGAGTTCCTTGACCCGTTTTGCGAGCGTGTCGCGCTCGACAGCCAGCCCTTGATTGGCCTTGCGCAGGTCCTCAAGCTCGCCGGTGACTTTGGCGAGATCGTCCGGCTTGGCGGCTTTTTCACGGTCCTCGTCTTCTTCTTCGTCGTCATCGTTCGCGTAGCCGAGCTTGTCGAGGTGGTCGCTGCATTCTTTGACAGCGCCATGCACCTTGGAAAGCGCTTCCTTGGTCGCCGTCGAAAAGCGCTTCCCCGCTTTCGCGAGGTCGTCAGCGTCGGCGACCTTGGCTATTTCGTCTTGGGTTGCAGGCTCGCCGCCTTGTGCGAGCGCCAGCAGTCGTTCGGCAGAGATTTCTCCCTTGTTGAGCCATTCGGCGATCTGGTCGATCGCGCTGACTGCTTCAGGCTCGCCCTCGATCCCTTCAGCCTTGCAGATCATGATCGCCGCTTCCGGGTTCGCCGGCCGATCGACGAGCGAGATTTCAGTCAGCCGGATGCCCTTGATGATCGATTTGTTCAGTTCGTTACGGCCCGTGACCTTGCCGCCGATCGAGAAGCCCTTGTAGACGCCGGCCCGGACCTTCTTCACCGCTTCGGAATCGACGATGTGCGCGCCGAACCACGTCCGGCCGTCTGCCTGCACCTCGGCCTCGATCGCCGTGCCCGCGGCTTTGGCCTGATGCATTTCGCGCACGTTCGCCCACTTCATATAGTCGGGCAGCGCCGCTTTCATCGCCTCGGCGGTCACAATCTCGCCGTCGGAATCCTTCTCCTCGCTCGAAGCGTACCCCCACACGCGGATCGTGCCGTCGTCCTGGTTTTCGACCTTGGAAAGACCGGCGTAGAGCTTCTTAAGATCACTCATCTTGATTCCCCTCCTGAAATTACTATAATTCGGTTGCCCTCTGTTGCCGGCTGGTGTAAATGGCGGCTCACGCTGCCTATAACCAGATATACCAACAGGGGGTTTTTATTTCTGGCTCACAATGAAGCGGAATTATGTAGCAGCCGCACAAAGCCAGCCATGACCTGAACTCCTAGAATCCTCCGTCATCGGATTCAAAACAGGGGATGCGTCATGGCCGGTTCGCTTTTACTCTCAGGACTGCTCACCAAACACAGGGAGTTGCTTGGGCTGGTGGAATTCCATCATAAAGAAGCGCAACGCCTGACAACGGATGCGGCGCACGTAGCGGCCGTGGTCAAGATGATCGATCCCGAGATCGACACGGGCGCCCATCTCCCCAAGATATACAAACCCAGGCTATCGCCATTCAAATCTGGCGATCTTCCCCGGTTGATTCTGGACATCTTGCGCGAAGCGACAGCCCCGCTTTCCACGACCGAGATCGCTAATGAGGCCGTGAAGTGTCGTGGCATCAATGCGGAAGAATTGGATGGCTATGTCAAGAAAGTCAAGCCAGTACACAGCACATTGCAGCGCCTGCGTCGGCGAGGTTTAGTCGAGCCGGTTGGAACATACGGCGGTCGAGGGACGGGCGCTCTGCTCTGGCGGCTCACTTAGGCCGCCAGTCGTTCCTGCTGGCGCTTATTCCCCTGCCAGTACCCACACCAATCGCGGTGCGTCCGCGTCTGAGTGCACTTCCGGCCCATGTCCTCGAAAATTTCTCCGTTGCTCCAGCGACGCGTATCTTCGCGGTACGCCGCCTCGTTGGCGTAGTTCGCCAAGTAGAGATTCCCGAACTTATGCACCTGGCCGTACTGCATCCGGCGAAACCGGCTGAAATAGCTCTCCGCCAGATTATTCGTCGTGCCGTCGTCGGCACGGTACGCCTCCTGATGATTGACGCGCCGCATGCGGAACTTCGCATGCAGCAGATCGTAGGCGTTCGCCTCGTCCGCGCAGAGCGTTGAACCCGACGCCACGAAGCGACTGGCGAGTGCGCTCACGTCGGTTTGATTCTCCTGCTTCATCACAAAGGTCAACGTGCGCGCGCCACCGACCGTCTGATGCTCGGCCAGCTCTGCGCACTTCTGGCGCATCACAAAAACACAGCGCTTGGCCGGCTTCTGGTTCTCCGCCTTGCGGCGATCCACGCGATCCGCCTTCTTGTTCCTGGGGCGAACGCACCCGTTCACATACGCCCCGTCCAGATGAATCTCGCCCGACAGGGCGGAAGTGTCACGCTGCTCCAGCAGAGACTCACGAATCTTGTGTGCCAGCACGAAGGCGGTCTTGTACTGCACATCAAGGTCACGAGACAGTTGCAGTGCTGAAATGCCCTTCACGGCATTGGTGAAGATCGCGATGGCAACCAGATAATCTTGCAAGGGTAGTTTGTGGAAGGCGAAGATCGTCCCGGACGTGACGGAAAACGTGTGTTTGCAGTCGCGGCAGCGCCATTGGCGGCGTGTCTTGATGAACCAGTGTTTCGCCACGACGCCGCAGCGCGGACACGCCACTTCCTCACCCGAACCCCAGCGCAGTTCGCGGAACAGCGCAAAGGCTTCGTCGTCGCTCATGCCGTACAGCCGCTTGAGCGACAGCGACCGGGCTTTGGCAGACAGCAGAAAGTGTTGAGAGTGTTTGGTCATGGCGACACCCGAATTCAACGTATATGTTGAAATAGTATCAAATACGCATCCTAAATCAAGCCTTTTACACAAAAAAATCTATATATTTGTAGAATTAGATGCGTTCGTGTAGCATGAAAAAATGCCGCTGAAGATGACCGATACCGATGATCGATGAGGAATGGAGCCGCTATGCGTGCAACCTGCTCAAGGCAGAGTTGGCGCGCTCAGGCATCGGCTATGAGGAACTTGTGAAACGACTGGATGCTATTGGCATTCAGGAGAGCTACAAGGGTCTCGCCGCGAAGGTCAATCGCGGCACGTTCAGCTTCGCATTTTTTGCGCAGTGCATGGCTGCGCTAGGCACCAAGACAGTGAGATTAAACGAGTAGCAAGTTGATCTTTTCAACGCCAAACATAAAAATCCACTTGACATTTCAAAAATCACATTAAAATGACAGCCAAGCCAAGCCAAGCCAAGCCAAGCCAAGCCAAGCCAAGCCAAGCCAAGCCAAGCCAAGCCAAGCCAAGCCAAGCCAAGCCAAGCCAAGCAAAGCCAAGCCAAGCCAAGCCAAGCCAAGC
>Ga0123357_10002005_pt1 | contig 22310 bp, 11 predicted proteins | sample TergutEmb28metaG_FD_89873 | JGI IMG/M metagenome (GOLD analysis project Ga0123357, IMG submission 89873) | Embiratermes neotenicus P4 segment gut microbial communities from Petit-Saut dam, French Guiana - Emb289 P4 | ecosystem: Host-associated > Arthropoda: Insects > Digestive system > Gut ... | reverse complement strand
TTCCGTGAAATGCGGGGAATTTCTTGACTAGCTGCAAACCAAATAGCTTCTGAAGAAGGACTCTGCACCATGGAGTAATTAAGTAAGTAAGTAAGTAAGTAAGGAAGTAAGTAAGTAAGGAAAAAACAACTTTCATGGTAAATTCTTTTGAAACAAACAATTTTAGGTGTGTTCGCAAAATTCAGAAAAGCAACTATTAGCTTCGTCATATCTGTCCGTCTGTCTGTCCGAATACCACTCGACTCCCACTGGACGGATTTTCATTAGATTTGACATTTGGAAATTTTTCGAAAATCTGTTGAGAAATTTGAAGTTTAATTAAAATCTAAGAATAATAACGCGTACTTTACATGAAGACCAACATACATTTTCGATCATATTTCGCTCATTTCTTTTATAATAAAAATATTTCACACAAAATCTGTAGAGAAATTCAAAACACACATTTTATGTTCAGTAACATTTTTTCCAAAAATCGTGCCGTTTATGAGATAATGTGGAAAAATACTGTAGAGCTGGACAGGCCACAGATGACAATATGCCACATGCGCATGGCACGCTGTATCCCTAAGGCTACAAACACACACTTAGAATTGGCAATACTTACTACTTTTCCACTGCAAATGTAGTTGCACGAAAGCGTCTCAACGTTGTATTTACATGTACATTCCCTGTCTTGTTAATAAGTGAAATGGTTTTACTTGTATATGTTTGAATTTGTTATGCTATTTCAAATTTGTCTGTCTAGTTAACCTAATATTAATATATTACGTACTGTGGTGGACAGCAAAAGAGAAATTGTCTTCAGAATAGATCACAAAGTAAAAAATCTATCCACCCATGACGTAGTAGGTTGATCTACTCGCTACGAGCTGGACGGTCCGGGGATCGAATGCCGGTGGGAACGAGATCTTCCGCACTTGTCCGGACCGGCCCTCGAACCTATACAGCATTCTATAGAGTGGGTACTGGGTCACTCACGGGGTAAAAGGCCGTAGCGTGGAGTTCATCACCCACCCCCTATTTAGTGTCGAGGTTAAAGAAAGAGTAAAGCTATTCCTCTACTCCCACTCTGGGCCTTAATTGTCTTTTCTAAGATGAACGTTACCTTTACGTTTTACACAAATCGCTGATGCGGCCAGTTCCGCATTAAAAGTCTGTGTGCGTTAAATAACTAAATCCACTGAGAAGAGTCATTTTTGAGAACGTGTTGGGTTCTCAAGTAATCAAAAAACTCCTCCTATTCTATGAAGCCCAGAGGACCAGAACTCCTCCTATTCTATGAAGCCCAGAGGACCAGTACCAAGTGTGTAAGATTTTACGACTTGTCTTTGTCCCGAGCCAGAATAAGCTAGTCCACGCCCTTGTTACGTTCTTAATATCCATTTGAATATTATCCTGCAATGTACACCTACGTCTTCAAAGCGATTTTGTTCTGTCAGGCTTCCAAACCAAAATCATGTATGCCTCTCCCTTCTTTTCCATTCGTTGCACATTCTCCCTTCATTTCGTCGTCCTTCATTTGATCGCCCGAATAATGTTCGGCGAGAAACACAATTACGAAGCTCCTCCTTCGGCTGTGTACTGTACCTTCTTTACAACTCCCCCACTTAGGCTCAAATTTCTTTTCCAGTATTCAGTTTTCGAGAACCTTCAGTCTTTATTCTCTCATTAATATGAGACGCCAAGTTTCACATCCTTATAAAACGACAGGCAAAATAGTCACTTCGTATATTTCAATCGTCATGCTTTTAGATGGAATCTGAATCAAATGGTAGCAAGCCTGTCCCGAATTTAATCCCCTGTTATTCAATATTATTAATGGAGAAAGAAATGTAGAGTGAGGAATGAAACTGTAAGGTAAGACACACACACACACACACACATAAGTAAAGGACACTACCGTACCAGAAAAATTGTCCTATAAAACACTTACAATTATTTAATAATTCGAATTTAAATATTTTTTTTAAATCTGACTGTTCAGCTCTTTCCGTCTGCTCCACCTCTTAACTTTCAAATCAACTATGAACCTTAGAGTTTATCCTCTTCCAGCGGGAAGATTTTTCATTCCACTGTGCTGTAAAAGCAGGTCGGCGGACTTACATGGAAGAGTGAACATTGTTAAACATTGTTGAACTTTGTTAAAAGGGGATTTCTCCTAATTACTTGAACTGATACAAAAGCGTACCGTAGATAAGATTTGGTGTTTGAAAAAGATGCAGGCAAAATTACAACATAAAGATTATTGTACATTTTTTAAAGGGTGGAACCGTTCACGTATTTGGCAAGCCTAGCTAACGAAAATCGCATTCATGGAAAAGTTATGAGTAAACTGAAGTCAGGGAATGCTTGCCATCATTCGGTGCAGAATCTTTGGTCTTCCAGTTTGCTAGCTAAATAAATGCAAGCATCTAAAGATTAAAATACGCATAAATAACATCTGTACGTTGTTTTGTATGTGTGTGAAACTTCGTCTGTCACATAGTGGAATAACGCAGGCTGATGGTAGTCGAGAATAGAGCGCCAAGGAAGAAATTCGGACCTAAGAGGTACGTGATAACTGGGAGTGGAGAAGACTAACCAACAGGGAATTTATGCCTGTAATTCTCACAACATTATTCAAGCGATCAAATGAAGGAGAATGAGATGAACGGCGCATGTGGCACGTATGGGCGCGACGAGAGGTGCATATATGGTTTTGGTGGGGACACCTGAGGAAAAGAACCACTTGGAAGACCTAGATGTAGATGGCAACATAATATTAAAATTTATCTTTAAGAATTGGCATGAAGAATGGACTGAACTGATCTGGTTCAGTGTTTGGGGCAGGTGGCGGGCGCTTGTGATTTCAGTAATGAATCTTTGGGTTCCACAAAATGCGCGAAGGTTACGATCGGCTGAGGACATGTTAGCTTCTCACGAAGGATACTGCTCCTTGGAATTAGTTATTGAAGAATTATCAAGACAAACATCAGTCACATTTAGAGTAAAAACCCATAACCTTTACGTCTGACAGGACATAATGATCTTACACTCCCTTTTTCAGATGTTTCTAGAAGGGTAGGTTAAGACAGCTCACTTCCCATTTATCCAAAACTATAAGTATATTAGCCCAATTTAGCGACATGCAGAAATTCGTAACATAATGAGGTTCATCATAAGACATTGTAAACTATCCAGCAAATTACTGCGTTAGTTCCACATAGTGTTTCAAAGTTTCTCCGTGCTGCTCCATGACGGTAAATTCAAAATTCCTTAAATGTAACATTTCACTGCGCTTAATTGATCATCACACCATGCAGGCGTATGTGGGAGGATATTTGTAGCTCAGCTTGGCAGTAGATGTAGCTGAGTAGTCAGCTTCACTTTCCGGTCTCTGTAAAAGAGCCCTTCTGGAAGCAGGTGGATTATAGGATCTGTTTCATGGATTTGGCGAAAACAAATATTTCTGTTGTCAGAAATCGAACGGCAAATATTTGGTCATCCAGCTTGTAGTCTAGTTACCTGCCACCAAACCATATTTACTTACACTGCCGTAGCATTGAATAGCGTGTGTTGTATTATTAGTGAGGTTTACCCTAATCCGCTAGAATATAATAAATATATTTTGTACAACACGTAACAAGACGGTAATGCATTGGAGTCACTATCAGCAAGATATGTGAGCATGGCAGCAGTGGAAGTACTGCGCTTTGATACATTTCATTTGGCAGTGTTTAACGCAATTATAATTATGCAAGTACGTATTCATATGTTACAAAGTAACATAGTATCATTAAATACGTCCATCTATCTTGTATTGATCGTGTATAAGTGATAGTAGTAGTTCACATAAATTTGTGCAGTCTGATACTAGACGAATGTCGACAGAATTACAGCAGATAAGTATTGCTCACAAACCTTTTTTCTTTTTCATGTGAGTAGAAAATTGCGGACTCTTTTAAACACAGCAATATACATTCTGGCTCCTTTAAACTCGACTACCAGCTCCTCAGAATTGACTCTACAGTATTAGTTGCAATTAGCTGGTTGGTTAAATCAGGTTAAGGTACGGTTTCACAGCGGTAACTGCGATTACTACTTTCGTCAATGTGACGCAGTGTAGTTTTATAAGTAGTGAACAACGTTTAAGTTGTACATGCTGTCTCCATCGCCATACGTTGGTTTGTACCCTGACGATGGAATTATCAGATCCCTCCTTTAGGTTTATTGAAGAGCAATTTGTCATATCTTAGAATATTCTGCCAGTTAACACATTTCGATACTTAGTAATAAAACATTATGCATTGTATTTCTGAGACATTGATTCGCCTATTCATATTTACGAAAGATGACAAACCATGTGGCCCTCAATACGACGTACACAGTATTTTTATATGTTCTATTATGCTACTGAATTCGACTGAGGGACAAATTATTTCCGTTAAGAAATAGATTGAAATACATTGTAGCACGCAATATGAGTTCTAGGTAAAAGTCTACGGTTACATTCTGTCTTCGTGCATGTTTCTGAGCGGATTTGGTTGTAACTAACAGATCCAGAAGATGGCGACGACAGATTACAGTGGATGGCACTTGTGCTGCATTCGGCATTGTAATCTTGGCCTTTGTGAAATATTTGCTTCTAGATAACTGCACTGTGACATCGTAATTTAAAAGTGTAATGCATAAGAATGGATTACGAAGGTTTTGTTTTGAAACCGCAGTTAGAGATAAGAATTATAAAATTATTCCATGAAAGTGAAACATAGTTTACATAATGTGTTAATGTATATAAAGCCATAGCTACGAATCGCTGTAATACACTATTCAATTACAGCATTCGAGCATTCATCCCTTTTCTTTACATGCGTTTATAGTGACATATAATATGTAATTAATACGTGTATGTGACTATAAACCTGATGAGTTTAGCAGATGTAAAACGGATGCCGACATTTCTGAAAGTACGTATTGAAAAACAGTAATGCATTATGAAAATTTTGAATGTAATATCTTAGTTCACATAGACATATATCTTCTTTGCTTCTTCAGCGGTAGTAATTTTTCATAAACCTGAAGGTGGAAGTTGAAAAAAAGAGAATTTTCTGATACGTTTCTCTTATCCTTTTGCTATCGAAGTACGTCTTAGTGTACCTATACGTTTAAACGGGAATTATTTCACGAGATTGTATGTTCTCCGAGCCGTGTTCCTGAAGACTGGAGTCGTGACTTGAATTTTCAGTGCCTTATATTATGGCATCGACTAACATCCATTTCATTCAGTTCTTTTGGTCTGCACTCTCAGTTTAACATTCGTATCTACATGAAACCTGTGCCGAGATAGCCTAGTCGGTACAGCGACTCGCTACAGGCTGGACAGTTTGGAGTTCGAACTATCGTAGGGACAAATCTTTCCTTCACTTCAGTCCAGACGAACCTTGGGGCCCAAACAGCCTCCTGTGCAGTATGCTCGGAGCCCTTTCCCACGGACAACTCGGCCGGGGCGTGGCGTTAATCACCTCTTCCCATCTTTCGCTGAGGTTAGGAATTAGTAGCTACACCTCTTCTCCTCTTTACTGCCTTCATGGAATGCTACAGGATGAACTAAACTTTACTATAGTTTCTTTTGTCACCATTAAACATCTTAGTAAAAAAGGGTACTAAACTTTGTATTTATGAAAAATATACGTTTTAAAAGAATTTTTAGCCTTATTTTTCTGAAGAGAATGTTGACAAATCCTCGTTTCCTTTTAACTCTTGTGTGCTTGAGTATCAGTATTTAGCAGAACAAAAGCTTACCATGATCCTCCAACCGCCCCATTTCCTGTATCCAATCGACATTCTTCAAGGGAGGGGACAAAATATTGCTATTTGTTGTGTGTGAATCTTATCCCCCTTCCTACAGAATAAATGGTTTTGATATTAATATGGAGTAAAGTCCCAGATAATTGTATTGTGTATGGTGGCGTGTCTGAAGTCTGTCGGAATATCTGAAAATGAAGGATTACAATATGAATAATGCTGTTAATCCGACTTGAATGAATAACAAAGACACGGTGAGTTGAATGTTGACGTTGTTGAAGTGCGGTCGGTCGGCAGAATGAGGGAGGAGGTGAGGGTTGGAAGCAACTTTCAGCAGCCAAATGGCATGGCAGCCTCTGTATGAGGAAAAGAAGAAAAAGCAGGAGCTGCTGAAGTTAATTTGAATAAATCCGAATTATGCAAATCCGCTCAAGGCACACGAGTGATTCGCTGCTGATGCCGCAGAGCTGGCTGGCTGTATCTAGGGATAGCCAGTGGCGTGCAATTGGCTATACAACTGGCACAAGTAGCGATTATTTCCCCTTTGGAAGCCTTGTTAAGTAAGTTTATCTTTTCTTACATCTTATTGTCCATTATTCTTTGTTTATTTAACGACGCTGTTACTTGTCAAAGTTTTAATATGACGTCGAATGCAATGATGATTAGTGATTAATATTTGGAACAAATGTGGAAGGATGAAGTCGCTGAATAATTTAACTAACGGTAGTTACTTGCTGCGACTGAACGAGACCACGAAATACGTGTCAGAATGTTCGGTTATAGAAACTAGATTTGAAACCCGGATTTTCAAATACCCAGTTGTCCCAAGAATCGTAAAACCACATAAAAAAAATTCTTCCTAATGGACGGCATTACATTGCAACTATGCTGGCGCCAGATATCAGTAAGGTATGCAGACCCGAACACAGCCCATTTGCGTTCATTTAGTTTTCTTTCTTCCTAAGAAGGAATAAGATAGGCAAAGCGTATAATATTACGGTGCGTTCACGTAATTTTTGTTTCTCCTCGGCTGTCCTATAGGCCTGCTAGCATTTCACTCGAATGGAACGCTTTTATGTTGATGTAAATGTCGCCGGAAACAATAAAACGTTCTCAGATCTTCATGTAAAAATGCCCGGTTTTAATCAAATGTGAAATTTCTCGACTTATTTTCATAAAACTCCCCAGAATCAAATTTCACATAGACCCTTTCAGTAGAAGCCACGCTGATACTTGCGTTGGGGCGGGTGGGCGGGCGGACGGACGGACAAACAGCCTGACAGTACTTCAGTCGGAGAGAGAGAGAGCTGTTATAGCGATAATACCACCGTCCACTACGAGCCACCCTGATACGAATACATGCGGAAAGATGGACGGAAATGATGACGGTAATAAAAGGCTTTTCGAGTCTATGCGAAAGCGCCTAAACAAATAAGCTAATTAGTTCAACATGCTCTTTGTGAGCGAGCGAGTGAGGGATTGGGTGTCCGAATGTATTCATGTCTTTCTTTCCACTTTTGAGCCTGGTGACTGGATTTTTACGAAATCTTTTGTGACTGTTTTGCCACTGGAGGAAACCTTATGCCATACTCAAATTTCCCACAGTTAGTAGTAAGTATGGGGACAGTGCGAATTTAAGGTAGATGTGAGAATTACTAAGACCTCATGAAAATTGCTACTATATTCTCGAAAAGCACGCAATTTTCGGAATACTTGTAATGTTTCCGTAGACTTAAAGATAACATTTTATGGCCCATTACAAACGTTCTTTAGTTTCATGCTTCATGGCAACAACTAACGAACCGCTGGAACATTGGCAAGAAAAAGTTGGCATAACATATTCTGCGTAAAATACAAAGTAGACAGTTACAAGCATGCACAGATTTTGGGTTGTGTCTGATATGTTTTATGTAAAGGTAATACAAATTAAATTAGTACACTCCTTTAAAGCAGTAAAACTAAACAACCCCAACACTAAAGTATCTGGAAAACTACACATAACTCTAATTTTATTATTTCTACTAGGAATTCCTTGTTGCGTTTCTTTCAAAATCTGATATGTTGTTGCAAAACCACCACAATTAATAAAGCATCATTCTTCTGTGTGGTTTTTTTTAAATAACGAAGCCGGCAAACGCAATAGGACTATGTTTCAAATAAAATTTATGTTCCTTTATAAGTGCTATACTTTCGTTCATGATAGTTTTCTTACAAGGCCGTGTAGTTAAGTAGGTCTGAGAGAGTTTCGGAAGAATCTGCTGCCTCTTTATTAAGCCTGTTCTGTGGTTTGAACGTGGAGGCAGCGCTTTCTTCCGAAGCGTTGAAATCAATCTACATATCTTCTAACCAGAAAAGGAAGGCAGAAAATTCCTGCATGGTCGTATACTCCGCCATTCTTACAAGCTGTTGGTGGAAATTGTGTGCATCATCGGGAAGTGTGGTACACATCTACCACTCCTGTCTTAAACATGGATACGACAGATGCTTCTAATACTTTCTTATCCCGGTATAAGCCTTACTTCCTGAATAGTGAGGCAGAATATTCCAGTAATATTTGTACCTTTCTATCACTTGTGTCCTGAGGATGGGTGTAGCATATTCTTCCGAAGCCATTGTGTCAATAGATAAGACTGCACGACTTGCCGTCTCCGAAGACCGTAATCTTAATGTTTATCATCCCGAGAACCTGAAAATCGTTCAGGTTCATGTTTGTGTAGTCAAAAAATTTTGTTTGAAACTCTTATAAAGCAGGAATTACTTAATATACAGGAAAGAAAATAATTCACATATCAACTTAATAACAACCCTCGGTAGACCTGTAAGATTTCAATTAAATCACTGTACTGATTTCTGAGATGAAACATGCAGACCGACAAGACATGTCCATTATGTGTTAAAAGAGTGCAGTCCTGCAAATAATGCATACTTTTGTTAGTACCTGTCACGGATTGCCACTTGTCACAACATGTCCTCACGCCACTGACAGCTGTTGTCTTGGTGTTTACATACACATAGCCAGACGATGTTACAAAAACATCCCCTTCTTTCAGTTTCCACCACTTGCCATTCTCTGACAATGACATGGATAAACTCGGTCTCGACACTAATAAAGCTGTTTTTCCTCAGGCTGTGTTGGAGGCCTCTTATAATCATTATATATTTATACCGTCATCCTTTGCCGTCATGCAAAATTTAATTGTACCTGTGTCTATTTCGAAGGACGGCGAAGAACGTAACCTGGGTAAATAAGATTTAAAAAGTTCAGTACAGATGGGTGTCTGTACTTATTTATACATGACGTGGAAATAATTGTAAATGAACAAAATTGTTTGAGACTTGATGGATTAATAGAGGAGATTTACACTGTGGCCTTTGGGTTTACGATACCGTGCAATCTGCAGGTGATTAGCAAAGGGTTTGAGGAAACTATCACGAAGACGGAGGCAGTATGTTTGTTGGCGCACTGATGTTATCAGGTGAACATAATGGGGTGTGGATTCGACCTTATGTCTTACTTACCCACTAGGAAACGTCGGTTCAGTGTTACTTTAAAAATTTAGAATTATTAGCCAAATAAAATTCTTTATTAACACTCTTTTTGAGCTCCATTTTCAGTCACTTTACCTTGACTGCACTTTCTGCTGAATTAGAATTCACAGCGCTCATTAATCTTCCCTTGGAAATAATTAACAGTAAGTATTCAATGAGCTGGTTTATTAGAATTATCCGAGCAATTGTGGCATCAACAGTTACAAGTAGTAAATACTATTCTACCCTAATTCAGTGATCACACGTGTTGTATTGATTAACTTTAACACGTCGATCCTTGTGATTATAACGCAGTGCGATGAGCCCTTGTGTTTTATGTGTGCATAGCTGCTAAACTGTGCAGCTCCCATGTCACGTACACTAAGCGTGTGTGGTTGAGTTGAAACTGTAAGAAAGACTGTCGCTGTGCCCTTCTAGCGCGACAGCTACGCAAAGAAAGACGCTGGCCAAACATGATGATGTGTCACCAAGCCAGTGAGGTGATAAGACCCAACATTGTTCAGTCGTCTTGAAACACAGTATAGCCATAATTAATAAAGCACAAAATTTGTCCTATGCCTGAACAATGTTGTTTTCAAGACTACGCAGAATTGTGTTCTAGAAAATTACAGTTTATGTCAATAAAGCTGGATCTGGAAATCAAGGGTTTTATTTTGGCTCTCTGAAAGTTTTTTTCATAGTATCAGATTATAATACGAGGGCACGTGTGAATCGCTATTGTACAGGTCTCGCTTTTTAATGTAAGACCGCTTGTTCTGGACAAGACTGTCAGCTTCTTTCAATCACTCGGCAGAAGCCACAGATCAGCAAAAAAGCACATGGGCATGTCCAACACTGATTATAAAGAATTTATTATAATACAAGTTCAGAAACGTTTGTCTTAAACGTACCCGTTTGATATTAGACATCCCGTTATGTTATCTTTATTGACAAATAGTATAAATTCTAGCTATAAATAACGCAACAGGTTCTATTTACTAATAAGTGTTGTGTTTGGCTGTGTACAAGTACTATTTGTCAGTAAAGGTATCCATTTTTAACGTTAGATATGCACGTCAAGGCGCTAGAAATACTAAAATTACGAAGACGAAAACTTTCCTCTGTCCACGTCACCAAAATGTCCATTGACGTGGATGTATAACCCCACTCCTTATCCTAGGTTGTAGATCAAGGGTCATCTTCACAGTCTGGCCACTTTTTTGCCCTTGTAAGACTCCGGTGCCCATTACATAGGAGGCTGGGTGGGCTTCAGAGATGGTCTGGGTCTTTTATAAACGAAAGTCTATTGTCTCTTCCGGGAATGGAACCCCGGATCATGCAGTCCATATCCTATTGGTCATTATACACACCACACTCTTCCCTCTTCTGTGGGAAATAATTGCGTCGCAAAAAGTAACTGCATGCGATATTTGAGGTTCCCACAGTCATGCTGATAACAGTGAATGCCTTCTACGCATTGTCGACTGACAAATGTTTGCCGACGTTTCGAAGGAACGTAATGACTTCTTCGTCTGGGTCAAGCAGTTCGAGATCAGCAGCCGCGTTCTCACTGTCTCACACAACATTAATCCTTACCTATGCCATACATCGAGATTTACTGTCGCGGCTACAATTCCAAGAATAATAATCACCACTGAAATGAAGGAACTACTCCGAAATGTGTGACTAACCAAAATACATGGCGCAATATCTTAGCAGAATTTGATCTGAAAGTGCTGCGTCTATGCACTTTCGAATTCTGGTTGCATGACGCACAGACGTTATATACCCCTCTGTGGTGCTATCGTAGTTATACGTATCTGTAGCTATAAGTTTACGTGTATTAATCAATGAGTAACTGCAATGATCCGCGTCTCTTTTTTACAGTTAACGTATCCAAGATGTTCTTACGGACTGCATGATTCTCAACATACGTGCGAAGAATATGTGTATTCTATAAAACAAAAATTAAATATCAGTTTGACGTAACATTTCCTTCCTGAACACTTCTCAGACAATGACAGTATTTAATGTATTGTAGTCAAACATCCTGGCGTTTTTCACAATTTTACGTGTATTCTAGGATGTTATTACCAATAGCCCATTACGGTCTGTTACTGTACGCTCACAAGAACCTAACTATTTGTTTGTGTATATTGATTTTGAGAAGGTTAAATTCAGGGAAATACTTACCCTCAAATACATATTCCGTCGAAATACTGTGTAATTTCTGACTTAGAAACAATAATCATTGCACCGTTTTATGTATTAGCGTAGTCTGTCATCGTACTAAACTTCGTATTCCTGGATGTCAGTATTTTTATTTTCCGTAGTCGTGCATCATGCAGAGAGGAAAAAGAAAAATGCTGATTACTGCGCAAGATTCTTACGTACCAACACGAATATTATGTCGTCGTGTTACTGCATCACAACACAACAGTACGTTGATCATCTCGTCGGCCTCTCTCGCTTTCGGTTGTATTTTTGTAATTATCTCTCAAACTGCGGGATTTTCCTAAAACTATAGTTGAGGTGTTATTTGGTTTTTTCTACGCCTTTGAAATGCAACATTACAAAACAAGAAAAATTTATCGATATATCACAAATGTACTAGCACATGATGCTTCAGATATGATGTCTGTTTAATATGTTCAATTTTAAACAAACTGTTTATTTTATCGACTGATTTTAACAAAATTTGCACTATGAAATGTTATGAACATCCGTGCAGCGGGAGTTGGGGCTTTTCATGTCGATAGGCGGACGTACGGAAGGCCGGACTGACAGTCAGGCAAACTTGCACGAAGAAAGTGGTGGAAACTCGAATGTTCATAACTCATAACACCAAAATTTGTGGTCTAGGATGTGGTATATTGTTCATTGCTAGGTTCGCTCTTCTAATCTGGAAGATGATTGAAGTATTTGGTGCTTTTTTATTCCTTTATGACAAATGCCGCGACAATGCCCCCAATTAGACCACACAGCATTCTTTCACATACTTTCCACTTATTCACTAATCATCCTGACCTTCAGCGTTATGTGAACTGAACTACTGAACAACCTAAACAGTACTTACGGTCATTATTAGGTCCTTGTTTTAAAGCAAGGAAGTGAAATATGAGAGTAAACCTTTGTACAATAAAATAGGCACAAGCAGAAGGCTACAATAATTTTTCGACATTTCACGGAGTGTTTTTCTAGTGATTGTCTTCTGGGCTTTGACAGCGCCTAGCTTTAAAGCTTTCCACAGACGTTTCGGGGAAAACACTTCCATCTCGGGGTTTAAATAATTGCTTCCAGATAAAAGCTTAAATAATCTGGGGATGCAAGCCGATAAACATTTCTTGTAAACTGCAAACACATGCAGTTTATAAGGAATGTGACCACCGAAGGTGCGATAAATTTGGTTTCATTTATACTTCTACCTGGACAAATTTCTTCTGCCAAATAAATGGAGGCGGTATATTTCTCCCAAATATTTTGTTATCCTATAAGAATAGACAGCAACAAATCCCGAAAAATTATTACCTAATATTTTAGGATTCTCTAGAGCACTGGAAATACTCTTCAGTTGACACAACACAGGCAATTTACTACGTTAACATTGAGGCAGGTTCGCGTAACCATCGTTGCGTGGAGAAGCAATAAGTATCACATATTCTCTGTGTGTGTGTGTGTGTTTGTGTGTCAGTAGTCTTACCCAACAAGCAACGCGCATGCTCTGGATTATATTATCTTCTGTGGTCCGTCTGGATATACCGAATTTTTCCAAATTTTATCATAAATGGCACGACTTACAGAAAACGTAATTGAACATAAAATAAACATGTTTTCTAGAAATGTTGCTCATTCCAAGAAGAATTCATTGAGGTATTATCATATATGTACTTAGGTGTTCATGAAAGCATCCGTTATTCTTGTCAGATTTTAATAAAACTGCAATTTTTTCGACAGATTTCAAGAAAACACTCAAACAAAATCTTCACGACAATTCATCCAGTGGGAGCCGAGTCGTTCCATGCGAACGGGCGGACAGACGGACAGACAGAAATGACGAAGCTAGTAGTCGCTTTTCACAATTTTGCGAACTCACCTAACGTAAAGTATGATTTACGAATGTGAAAATAAGGAACATTATAATTTTTTTGTAAGATGTTAAAAACAGAGAAAGTTGGGTCTAAACTCAAAGTGATGACTGTTGTTACTGACATCAGCTTCTTTTCCGGAACTCACTTTTCCCTATAAACATCTTTCCCATTGCTGCTTCTTCACACATGCGATGGTGGTTTTTATTGCATTGGTTGAAGTTGTAAATCTAATTATGAGTTCCTAGTATTCCATTTTGTGTTTTAGGGTGAGATTCAAGTTGTCAACTGATACGGCGCACGGTTTAAACAAGAAAATTCATTTAAAATTGTACCTTGCTAACAGCATGAACTTACATATAACAAAAAAAGGACCATATGTTATGAAAGCTTTCGTTTAACAAGCACATTGAATTTAATGTTTTATTTTAATTACCATAATTCAAAATCACAGAAGATTTTTATGCGTTCATATAATACCCGCGTCTTTTGACTTTCTGATTGTGTTTGTTACGTGACTTCAGTAAAGCAAACGCGAACCATATCAGTTTCGTTTATTTTACAATGTGGTATTACATAACCCTTTAGTTTATAATGTTAACTGTACATACTACTTCCTGTAATACTGGGAACCTTGAAGTTTTACCACACAATTTATTTCTGTGTCTAGTGTGATTCTCAAAACAAAAAGCAATTACTTATCTGTATCAAATGGAGACGGACTGTTCTGTTGCAAGACCTGGCGTTTTATGTAAAATTTCAATGAATGTCCGTTTTCGAAGAGCTAATAACATAAAAGTATAGTCTCTACTAACTGCACGTTTCGAAGTGTAATTTTATTTTTACAATAAAAACCACTATAATGTTGTTTGATGGCTTCATTGGGATACTACGCCAGAATTTATTTTGGCTAGGATATGGATCAATGGCGGATAGTTGGAAGAACAGGGATGCGTAAAGTTGCGGTGCAGTTATTTTGCCAGTTAAGTGTCTAATAACCGGTATCAGGCGCGGGTCTGAGGTCGCTCGCTTGCCGAGATTGTGGGTTTGCATCCCGCCAGGGTTATGGATGTCTTTCTCTTGTGAGCCTGTATTTAACGGGGAGCTCTTTTCCTGTGTGCTTCGATTCGCGCTTTCAGTCCTTAAGTTTTAGGCTTCCAATTCCAGCAGTGTATTTCTTTTCCAATGATCTAGTCTCCAGTAAACTTGTGAGATTTGAGGTTCTCACAGTTGTGTTGCTGAAGTTACAGGTCTTATGGCATGTTGGGCAGAACGGGCTCTTCGTTGACTGCGTGGCACTGAAAATAAAGGCACTGCAATTCTTCGAAACGTCAGTGAATATTTACGAGTCGTCGTGGCGTAGTATCCCAACGAAGCCATCAAACAACTTGCACACTATCTACCACCTCACTATCTACCAATACATAGATAAGCATCTATATTTATTTTGGCAGTCCCATCTTAACAGTTTAAATCTCCGTGGTAACTAGGATACATGTAACATTCCCTCTAACATTATGAAATTCTGCATTGTGTGACGAAATTTATTATTTGTGTCATAATTTTCACAGTAAACAATTATTATTTTTATACACAGTATTTACTGATTAGTGTTTAAAATTTACAACGGCTCTGTCTTCTGTATGGCTGCAACCAAAGTTTTGTGTATAATTTTGATGAGTGTCAGTTTTATAAGTCGTGCCTTGGGTAAGACCTTTAGTTATCGCGGCGGTCCGGTTTCAACCTTCAGTCGTTTATTGTGAGACTCTGTCTGAAAAATTGGCACTGCGATAGGCTTTTCTCCTATTTTTGTTTCCCTACCAATTACATTCTACTAGTCCTCCGTACTCATCATTATATTAATACTAATTTTGAAAAGAGCAACCTGATGTACCCTTGGGACCTTCAAATAAATCAGTGCTCTTTCGGGTATCGTGCACTCTTGGACAGAAAATTCTTTCATAATGTGTACATTTCGTGCATCCATGTCCAGCTTATGTGAGATCTGTGGTGGAGAGAGAGTCACTGGTTGGGTGTTTTCTCCGAGTACTTCGTTTTTCCCTGGTCACTGTCACTTCACCAACCCTCCGTAATCATCTTCATGTCGTAAGTACCGTGCACCGTGTTCTGTACTATCATTTATGGAACCAATATTTGTACACTACAATTTGTACACTAAATCACATATCAGTTACTGCTCCGACGCGTTTCGTTGTCTAAAGACACAATCACCAGGAAGCCCAGTTTAAATTCTTCGCAACACAACAAATGGTTTTTTATTTTGTACAATGAAAAAAATCAAATGATTATAAGCACATAATTGGTCATTCTTTGTAAGATCGTAGTTTTTACAACAGCTGGACAAGCTGGAATATCATTAAAGCCTTTCACTGATCCGTAAGTGCACAACTTTTTGAAAGACGTTACAGGTTTCTCAATTGTGCAAAAGTGTAGTAAAACGTTTAAAATTAAACATTAAAAACACTTAAAACAACGATATTGGAGATCAGGCTATGTGGAAGTGTGGGCGCGATGGTATGTATTTTAATAACAACTTTCCTGTGTCTTTGTCGAAATCCTGTACCGTCCCAAACTGGGTGCCGTCCGGCAGCTGTTACTGCTACGCTAAACATAAGGAAGGCTGGCCGAAACCTAGGCATCTTCCAACAAAAGTGATTATTTCTCTGCTCTTGGGGGACATCAACTGAGAAGATGCACTTTTATTTTTATGTTAGACTTCAAGCGGTTAAAGCCGTAATTTTGGTAGTACTAGAATTACGATAAGTTATTAGCAGACAATGTACGGACTTTAAGATAATATGTGAGTTTGGGTAACGAATATAATTAAATGCTAGGAGATGAGTTAAATTAATGTCAGTAACATCAAAACATCTGACAAAAACAAATCCTACTCGCATAACTTTAATTTAAATTCAAATACGGAGTGACAAACCTGACAGTAAAGAAATGTGTGTTCATCACGAAGACTATCAGGCTAATGCTATTCTGAAAAACATTTGTTTATTTACAAACAGACCGCGAAAATTTTAGAATTATTGAAAAAAAGAAACAGGTGAACCACACAGTTAGAACCGTGCTGTGAAAGTTTAATTACGATAAAAAATAAATTTAAAATGTCAGGGTTTTTAAGCAGTGTGACAGTGGACTCAGTTACTTTGCTCCCGTTTTGTTCACTGCGAACACACCTAAGTTACGCCTGACTGTTCCTCTTTTGCGTGACGTTTCCGAATAAGTGATCACTAATGAAAATGTGCAGGGCGTAGCTGTCGCTGATTGTGGGGAGCACAACAGAAGAGTGGGCCAGACATCACACAGACACCGTGTTAATTAAAGGGCCATTCAAAAGAACGCAACGTGACAGTGCTGACAGCGCACTGACCGATAAAAAAGCCCCGAAACGAAAAGATTATAGTGAATATTATATGAAAATTTTATTTGTATATTCCGCTTTAATTTTCAGTCCACCTGACAGATTACTTATATTATGATATCGATATTTGAGGATCAGATGTCCATGGATGCAAAGATTGTCATCGTTATAGAGGGAATGTCGTGCGGCTTGGTGTAAATTTGCCGTCGTTTCGAAGGGACATACAACCACCAAATGAAATCCTGAAGAAGTAGGCGCTTAGTTCGTGAGAAACGTCGATGTGCTTCATAAGACTAAAACGCATCACCGAAAATGATAAAATGTATGGGATAGTTGAGCAATGCATGCAAAACATTATTTCTAATGCCTATGCAGCATAGATATACCAATAGCGGGATCTATTCTTAGATGGAGGATAATATTAAAACAAATCTTATAAGTAATGTTTAATTACTGTAGTTTTGGTTCATCTCCCTCAGGGCAATTTCCTATGTTGGGTTTTTGTCAACACGGTTATGCGACTTCTTTTTCCTTAAAACGTAACGAATTTCCTAACTATACGTGATCTCAGGTTTCCGCCGCAATGGAAATGAAATCTGTTCTCTTCTGGGATTTTACGCACCGTAGCTTTGTAATCCCATACTGACATTTAAGGACAACTTATTTGTCCCATATTCAAAGATCAAGAATTCCAAGACTATTTGCCTGCTTGTCCCTTGAAGATGAGACCGTTAGGTTGTCCTGAAACGTCGGTACGAAATTATCATTCTATGCTGCGTGAAATCCCAAAAGATCGTAGATCACAATTTCCCGATTAGCTGAGCAACTGCCGTCCTCCATACTTACTTCACAACTTAAAACTAGTTTAAGGCCCCGGGATAGCGTATTGTACCACTTGCTACAGCCTAGACGGTTGGGGGTTAAATTTCCACTGTGGGCAAGAAGTTTTTTATTCTCTATATCCGTAAAGACTGTCTCTGGGGTCCACCCAGCCTCCTCCACAATCGATGCCAGAACGATTTCCGAAGGAAAAGACGGACGGGGAGTGACGTTTTCACCCTTATCTAGCACCGAGGAATGTGTATAGCTATGTCTTACCACTTTGATGTGCTTCCTATTACATGTAATGATATTATCTTTAATTTTATCCTGTATTCTATTTAAGTTTCCCGTTGGCAGAAGAGGTCAGTCAGTGAAGTGACTGGGCTACGGGCAGGACGAACGGGCAGAGATTCTTTTATTTTTCTCATCCCCCATACCGACTGCCGATTTTATCCTGTCTTCTATTCCGTGGGTACCAACAGCAAAACGACAGTTATAAAACTGACACTCAAATCCACTTAGTGCTGAGGTTCAGAAAGCTGGCGCTTTACTTCCATTCTCCCATACGTCTTTATGGCGTCGTACCTAATTAAGCACACCACACATACACAGCTTTTGATTTTATTTTTCAGGTCTGGTGTTGAAAAACATTTACGAGGAAGACATAGGATTTCGCGAAACTATATCAATATAATAAAATATATTCTGTTCTTTATAATTTTGTATTTCATTAAAAGAATCGTAAATTTATTGGTGAGATTTCTGTTCCAGATATGGAAATGTAATGGAGATTGGTATATCTCTTAGTGCTAAGAATTTTGATCTTCATTTGACTTCGTAAGTCTCCAGAGAAAGAAACAGAATCCGTGAATTCTCTGGTAAAGAGTCGCAGAGTACTTTGTATTTATTTTTGTGTACAGTTATACTGGATGTAAGTTTTAAAATCATATGTAAATTAACAAGTAATCTGTAATGCAAATGTGCCATATTTCTCTTATATTTGAACCAGTACTAGACGGAAATATAGCATTTTTGAAAATTCTGCAACTCTCTTCGATAATGTTACCGTTCCATTTACAGTACCACTGAAGTTTTTTACTACATACTCGACAAATGTGGAAGTTAATAAGAGCTATGAGTTTAATATGAAGTCTCATTTTCAACGTTTTATATCTCACGACAAAAACTTCCTCTGTGTATAAAGTTGTGTCGTGTGGAGCAGAGTTGCTGCAAGTACCCGCTGGCAGCTTGAGGGTGGACAGATATCTTTACTGGATAATACAGGGTGCACATAAACAGGTTTTGTAATTTGAATACAAAAGTACGGAAATAAGGAACGGAAATACATACCGTTTTGAGCATCCTGTGAGAGGAACTTATGAAGTATGACTGAGTAAATCTTGAAGTTTACATGTTTCATCTACTGGAAAATGGTGATGTAAAAAGAAGAATACTTTCGCAGCAGAAGTAGCATTCCATGTGTTGAAGATGGCAAACACGGATTCCTATACTACGTCAAGGTGTGGGACTCCGTAGATCATCACACTGTCCCGAAACACAATACAAAAAATTCAAAAGTGCCTGCATCACACTCCAGTGATTACCTTTTGTTTACTAAGATGTCGTGTCATAAAGCAATCGTCTGACTACGATTGCGTGCTACTTCTAGGTACAGTTAGGGGAACTGCAGCATACAATTCCAGCAGTCAACATTGGTGATCTATATTAACAGAATTGTTGAGACATGAAATCTGCAGATATATTGGTATATTGCAGTGGGCATGGGGCAACACTGAATATTATTCAGACGTGATATTTGAGCTTGTAACGGTAATAATAATGAAAAGTTCTATCTTGTTCGATGTGACAAAGTGCATTTTGATGGACAGGTAAGGACATTTCGAGGGAACGTTGGCCTTCATATTCATGGTAGAAGAGAAAATGGATGCACCTGCGAAGCCTTTGTGCATATTTGCGAATTACGCGGTGTCACAACGCGGATGCACCTCCGAAACATTGACTCATATTGACAAATTCCACGACGTATTATCCCGGAAGCACCTGCGAAATATTTTTTCACATCTGCAAATTACATGGCGTACGTCCTGGAAGAAAAATATTCGTTTTAAATATTACACGTAACAAATGGTGGCCATTTTGAAATTGTTTAAATTGTGAGCTAAACTTTGAATTCTTCTCACATATGGCGCCTACTGTGTATGGGTATCACATTTATGTATCTTTCATTCTATATTAAATTTGTGAATATAATTTGTTTTTGTGTTGTATTTAGTATTCACATTGTAGTGTAATCAACGTCGTATTTAGTAATATTCTTTTGTGAAATACATTTCAGTAGAAATGTAATGGAGCCGCATGGACTGCAGTAATAAAATTTTACGTAGCAACCTCATGTTTGTTAGCCTTTCGTTCTGTGGTTTGTTTATTCGTTCCTGAAAATAAATACAATAGGAAATACGAAACCAGATTTATACACGTTTTAAAACATCCAACAAAAAAGGAAGCCTGCAGTAATCTGGGAGGTGGTTTCAGTACGCGGCTTCATATTAATGAGACCCGGCAATGCATACTGCAAAGGGACATCCAGCTGTTCCAATTGAAAGGCATGCCAGTAGACGGAATTGTTTCCGGAGGCTAGGAATGCATAGCCTGCCGTACCTCATACAGTTGCACCTGCTAGGTTTCTCTTCAAACTAAAACGTTCATAACCTGGGGTTCGCTGAATATGTTAGAATATTTACAGGAACTGAAAAGTGTAAAGACATTTGCTGATTGTGCTCAGAATATTTAGTCGTTATAACAGCTACGCTGCGAGCTTGACAGCTAAGGAAACCGAGTTTCTTTTCCAACAGAGACCAGAGAATGTCCTCATTTCTAGATGATAGCAGTGACTGAGGGACCTATTTACTTAAATATTCATTAGACAGCATGAATTTGTCCCTGATGATGAAGCGTTAGAGACCCAAAGCTGATACCTTGTCCCCATACTCGAAAGAGGTTCAGATTGACTTCACTTATATTTTCACTAATCCGTACACATTTATTAATTAGTACGAGTCGTGAAAAGGTATTCAGTAAATTTTCTTAATTTCCAAAGAATTTCACATAAAGTAACAATTTGTATTTATATGATTACGAAACAGAATCACCTATAAGTTTTGGCTATCCTTACCCGTCTTCAGGGAAGGTTGTTCAGGAAAAGGGATTGTTATTATACAGAAAGCTGTCAACATCAGTTGTTCGTAAAATATTAAAACATCAATTAATTAAGATATTAATGACTCTTATATCTGTACGAAAGATAAAATTACGTTCAGAATATTTGATATTTTACTATTCAGTTTTTATCAGCAATGAAATCTACATACATTAATCGTTGTAAATACGTACAGGCTGATATGACAGCTGTAGATTGTACTTCCATAAGCAACCAGTAATCTACCTTCAGTTGTGAAATAATTAAATTGTTCTCTGACATTCCCATTGCAGATTTCAGGTTAATAAGGCGAGAAGCGTTAAGATTATGGTCTTCTAGTTTATGGCAGTGCGTAGCTAGGTGAACAGGAACCAACTGTTATGAGAAATCTCCTACGTCCATATTCATAGTAGAAAGTACGTCTACACCCACGGCAGGGGTAGCAAGTTTCTTCGAAACATTAATACATAACATTCAGACTACGTGATAACGCAACACAGAGGAGTGTAATCGCTAAAAAGAAGAACGTTTATAAAAGTAGTGATTATCAAAAACGTAAACGTTATATAACCTTCAGCTACACACATGAAGATCATTCGTGCCATTGGTCAGGCAATTACTCTCTGGCTCTCACCACAGAGGCCCGTGTTCAGTCGCAGCTGGCTGTCAAAGTGGCAATGCGAGATGTGTATCCAGTGCTTAGTTCTCATCATGTCATTTATGAGCCGGCTGATTCTCGAGAGGCCTGTTTATTCATCAACCTTTTATACACCATATAAATACTAAAAATATCGCTAAATAAACCACGAGAGATGCGAGAGGCTCAATTTTTTAATTGAAATCAACGCACAAGATAATGCCTGCTGAAGCTGTCAGGCTGTGAACACTGCCAATTTTGTCTTTTACCAAACAAGATTTTGTTTTCGATAGGAAATTATAGTTTGAATCGAACGTTATTTCAAGAGAGCTCAAAAGAGTGCAGATGTAAACAATTTGAACCTCCACTAATTTACAAATACTTGAAATTTTTACTTTGAGTACTCTTACTCTTTAAGAAAGTGGAATCGTATAAGGTAACAAAGTTTGACAACCATCTGTGATTCGATTTTGAAGTTATGGAACATGACGTTAGTGACATTGTACGAATAAAGTACAGCTAGTGTTAGCTAATTGTGTAAAGTACAGGAAAATCTACTAATACGAGTGGGTGCTGACAAGTCCTTAGCCCGACCTAGTTTCCGATGTCATAGGACGGAATCGATAATGTCTTTGGAAAGAGGGTTCTGTTCATTTGCCAAATTGCAAGTCGTTTCTTGTTACAGAGGCTGAAAGGGAGCATGTCAGGCAACGCGCTCGATTTCAACAACATCGAGACCCGAGTTGTCATCAAGTCGTCGGCCCCCCCCCCCCCCCCCGCCGGAGGGGGCGCGGGGGGGAACGGGGCCGGCCGCGCGGCAAGCCAAGAAGAAGAGGAACAACG